>Ga0315282_10001122_pt1 | contig 51471 bp, 45 predicted proteins | sample YL17G07_20_MG_FD_203693 | JGI IMG/M metagenome (GOLD analysis project Ga0315282, IMG submission 203693) | Sediment microbial communities from Yellowstone Lake, YNP, Wyoming, USA - YL17G07_20 | ecosystem: Environmental > Aquatic > Freshwater > Lake > Sediment | place: USA: Wyoming | collected...
CTGGTGATCGTGAACGACTTGGCGCTCGTCTCGGCGAGGGAGGCGTACTGCACGCCCTGCACCTGGATCTCCTCCAGCGGGCAGCACCAGGGCACGGTGAGCTTCTGCAGCTTGGCCACCGCCGACACGTCCTGGTTCATCGAGGCCGGGCCGATCAACGGCCACAGGTAGTAGGGCTGGACGAGGGTGAAGTAGCCGCTTGAGAAGTTGGCCTGGCTGCAGGCCGGGTCGACGATCAACTGCTTGTTGAACCGCACGCCGTAGGCCTGGAGCTGGTCCTCGATCGTCGGCAGGCTGACGTAGGCCTCGCCCAGACCCCCGCCCATCTGCTGCTGCGCGCGCATCATCGGGTCCAGCGCGATGAGCGCCTGGCCGCCCTGCATGATGTACTGGTCGAGGCTGTACTTCATCGAGTCGCTCATCCCGAAGGCGCCGCAGATGATCACCGCCGCGAGGTCGCCGGGCAGCTCGCGGTCGCTCTTGGGATCGATGTCGACCACCTCGTACATGCCGTTGGCCCCGCCCAGCACTTGATGGATCCCTTGGTAGGCGGGCTGGCTGGAGCGGTCGAAGACGATCGGCCCGGTGAACAGGCCCACGCGCGGCTTCTGCTTCATCGTCAGCTTGAGCAGCCGGCTCGTCAGCTCGTACTCCAGCCCCGTGGGGTCGGCGATCACCGGGATCGCCTCGCTCTTGTCCTCGTAGTTCATCACCAGCCCGAAGAACACCTTCTTCACCTGGGCCTGGTCTTTCTCCACCACCTGCACCTGGAACTCGCGCACCCCGAGGTTGCCCGCGCGCTCCTTCTTCTTCGGGTCGTCGCCGGGGTCGGAGGTGCGCAGCCGGAACTTGCCATGCCCGTACACCGTGTACTCGGCCAGCTTGTCCTTCACCTCGTCGCGGATCAGCAGGAGCTGGGGCGGGAGGTCCGCGCTGACGAACAGCTCGGCGCTCACCGGGTCCGCAAGCCCGGCCAGGACGCGCTTCGTCGCCTGGCTGATCGTGTACTGCTTGCTCACAGTAACGTCGGCGCGCCAAAAGAACTTGTAGCCGAGGAAGTTCACCGCGGCGATGATCAGCGCCACGATCACGCCCTCCGCCAGATACCCGCCGGTGCGTTTCAGAAGGCCGTCCATCCTCTCCCTCCTAGCTCCACTTCCTGCTCTCCACCGTGCGCACGGTGAGATACAGGAAGAAGAAGACCACGCTGAAGTAGTAGATCAGGTGCCGCGTGTCGATCACGCCGCGGGACATGCTGTCGAAGTGCTGCGCCAGGCCGAGGTAGCTGAGCAGCTGCGCCAGCCACCCGCCGACGAACATCGTCACGATGCCCTCGCCGATGATGACCGCGACGAAGATCAGCGCCAGCCCCAGCACAAAGGCGATGATCTGGTTCTCGGTGAAGCTCGACACCCAGCCGCCCAGCGCCAGATACGCCGCGCCCAGCAGCAGCGCGCCCAGATAGCTCGCCAGCACCACGCCCCAGTCCGCCCCGCGCTGGCTGAGCACGGAGACCGTCACCGCGACCGGCGCCGTGAGCACCAGGATGATCGCAAGGAAGCTCAACGCCGCCAGGTACTTGCCCAGCACCACTTCCCACTCCCGGGCAGGAAGTGTCATGAGCAGCTCGATCGTCCCGGTCTTGCGCTCCTCGGCCCACTGGCGCATCGTCAGCGCCGGGGCGAGGAACAGGAACGCCCACGGCAGCAGCCCGAAGAACGAGCGCAGATCGGCGTTGTTGAGAATGAAGAACCCGCGGAAGAACAGCCAGGTCATCATCACCAGGAACACCGTGATTACGATGTAGGCGATCGGCGAGAACCAGAACGTGCGGAACTCCTTGCGCCAGATCGCAGCCACCCTACTCATCTTCGCCACCTCCCAGTGCGGCTGCATCTTCGTCGCCGCCCGCGGCCTCCGCAGTGTGCAGGCGCTCAGTGAGCACGACGCCCTCGCCGGTCGAGCCGGTGAGCTTGAGGAACACGTCCTCCAGCGTCGTGCCGGTGTGCTTCAGCTCAAGCAGCATGTACCCCGCGCCCACGGCGAAGTCGAAGATCGGGCGGCGCAGGTCGCTACCCTTCAGGCCCTTCACCGTGAAGCGCGCCGCAGTGTCGCCGCCCAGGCTGGCCACGCCCGTCACGCCGGGGATCGCCTTCAGCCCCTCGGCGATGCGCCCTTCCTCGCCGCCCTCGATGGCCAGCGTGTACTGCTCCTCCTGGGCGGCCATCGCCAGCAGCTCCTCGCTCGTGCCCTCGCCCACCAGCCGCCCCTCGTTGATGATCAGGATGCGGTTGCAGGTGTTCTGCGCCTCGGGCAGGATGTGCGTCGAGAGCAGGATGCACTTCTGTGCGGCGATGGCCTTGATCAGCTCGCGGATCTCGACGATCTGCACCGGGTCCAGCCCGCTCGTCGGCTCGTCGAGGATCAGCACCGGCGGGTCGTGCAGCAACGCCTGGGCCAGGCCCACCCGCTGGCGGAAGCCGCGGGAGAGCTCGCCGATGTCCTTGTGCGCCATCTTGCCGATGTCGCAGATCTCGATCAGCTCGTCGATGCGCGCAGCGCGTTTGCCGGGCGGCACGCCGCGCATCCGCGCCATGAAGTCGAGGAAGTCGAGCACGCCCATCTCCTCGTAGAGCGGCGTGTTCTCCGGCAGATAGCCGACCTTGGCGCGCGCGGCGAAGGGCTCCTCGAGGATGTCGTGGCCGTCGATGGACGCCGTGCCGCTACTCGGCGCGAGGTAGCAGGTGAGCACCTTCATCGTCGTCGACTTGCCGGCGCCGTTGGGCCCGAGGAAGCCGACGATCTCCCCGCGTTCCACCTTGAAGCTGACGTTGTCGACGGCCAGCGTGGAGCCGAACCGCTTCGTCAGGTTCTTGACTTCGATCATTGCTCTCCCCTAACAAGGGTAATGAGCGGCAAGGGCCGCCGAGAATGCACTGCACAGACGCCGTAAGATACCAGATGGTTCAAGCGGCGTGAAGTATTCGTAGGCGCCGCCCGTGGGCGGCGCAAAACCGGTGGCGCAGGCGGCTCGCCTGCGATTGCTCCGTAGGGGCGACCGATAGGTCGCCCGCCTGGGAGCGCCGGCATCCTGCCGGCATGCGTCTCTGCCTGGGGTAGCGGCGGCAACCTTGCCGCCGATTCAAAGGTCGCCCGGCAGGGCCGCCGGGCGCTACTGAAGAGGGTGGGCGGCTGGTAGCCGCCCCTACCTTTCCCCTCTGCCCTGTCCCCTGTAACCTGTCACCTGTAACCTGTCACCTGTAACCTGTCACCTGTCACCTGTCACCTGTCACCTGTCACCTGTAACCTGTTCCCTTGCCCTAGGCCCTCGGCCCTTCCCTACAGGGCGGGTGTAGAATACGCCGCGGTGCCTGGAGGAACGCATGCGTATCATCTGGAGCGCGCTCATGGTCACAGCAGTGTTGCTTAGCGGCGTGTGCTATGCGGCGGACGAGGGCGGCGGCGGCAGCTCGTGGGAGTCGCGGCTGCAGTCCCCGCCGGGCGGGAACGGCCAGCCCCCGTCTGCCGCCAACGGTGAGGCGCTGGCCAACCTGGCCCGCGCGCAGGACCTGCACGCCCAGGCCGGCAAGGAGCGCGAGGCGCTGGCGCTCGCCAAGCCGCTGATCGCCACCTTCGAGGCCGCCGGCGACAACGACCACCTCGTCGACGCGCTGTTCATCACCGGCGACTGCTGCTACATCCTGGGCCAGTGGGCCGACGCGGAAAGCTACATGACCCGCGCCGCCGACCTGGGCTTCAAGTACTTCGCCGACACGATGAGCACGTATCCCTTGAAGGTCATCGGCGAGTCGCAGTTCGAGCAGAAGAAGTACGACGAGGCGCTGGCGACGTTTACCCGGCGCGTCGACATGCTCAAAAAGAACGACGACGAGCACGCGCTGGCGGGCGCGCTGTTCGACCAGGCGGGCGCGCTGCTCAACCTCAAGCGCGAGGAGGAGGCGCTCAGCCTGCTCGCTGAGGCGGAGACGGCCAACAACGCCCGCGCCGCGGAGCTGAGCAAGGCGGGCAGCGGCGCTGCGCCCGAGGACCGCGAGGGCAACATGATCGACCACGCTGAGATCGTGTATCACATGGCCATCGCCAACTACCGCCTGGGGCGCTACGAAGCGACGCTGCCGCTGCTCAAGCAGGCCTACTCGTTCTTCAAGAGCCTGAGCCCGGCGGAGCTGAAGGAGACGCAGGACCGCCTGGTAGCCGTGCTGGACGACCTGGTGCTGGTCAGCGAGAAGCTGGGCAACACCGCGGACGCCGACAAGTACCGCAGTGAACGCGACAGCCTGAACAAGTAGGCAGAAGGCGGTAGGCGGTAGGCAGTAGGCAGTGGGGGCGGTAGCACAGGCGGCCCGCCTGTGGCTGGCCGCGGGCGGCACTTCAGTGCCGCCGGGGTGGTGCCCCGCACCTCTGCCTGCGGGTACTACGGGCGGCTCTGCCCCTAGACCTTCGTATGTCTACGACCACAGAGGGCCGTAGTACCCGAGCCGCACCCCTGCGCCAAGCCTAGAAGCTGCGCAAGTAGTACACGGCTTTGTTCCGAACGTAGGTGACCGCCGCCTTGCCGTTGACTTCGACGAGCGCGCGATCCGCACCATCTGCGCCGCCGTTTACAGCCACCGGGGTGTCCCATGTATCACCGGTGGCGTCCAGGGCACGCACGTAACGCCAGGAAACTATGTCCTGGTCGCCCACATAACGCGACGTGTAGTAGATGATCGCTGGGTTTCCGCCCACCATTGCCAGGGAGATGCCGACTCCCAGATTGGGGTCGGGGTCCACCGCAACTGGCGCGCCCCAAGCGCTGCCCTCGGAGTCCAAGCTTCGAACGTAGTACAAGCCAGGGCTATCGGACCCGCCGTAGTAGGCAATCGCCGGGTTCCCGCTGATGACCCCCAGTGAGCTTACGAGGCCCGAGCACTTCCCATACATGCTCTTGTCCGGCACCTGGTACTGGCCAAACCACGAGGCTCCGGAAGGGTCGCCCGCCTGCCTGTAGACCAGGCAGTCGTACCAGCTGTCGTTCCAACCATAAAGACTGGTGCTGCAGCTGACTGCAGGCCTGCCGTTGACAACCGCCAATGAAGCAAATATGGAGAGATAGGATTCATGTTCAAGCGTGACCGGCGCATCCCACGTGATGCCGTTAGCGTCTAAGGCTACCACGAAGCGTAGCTCTAGGTCGATCGATGGACTGGGAAGACAGACCACGTAGCTGAATGCAGGCCTGTCATCCGCGAGGGCCGTGGAAGGGAAGTAGAGGCCCTGTGAAGCGGTGTCGATGACCGTCGGCTCGTCCCAGGTGCTGCCTAAGCTGTCGAGGGCTCGGAAGTATTCGAGATAGTCAAGGTCGACGTCGGCGCCAATCGCTGGCTTGCCATCGACCTCTGCCAGAGTTAGCAGTGATGCGCCGGGATACACACCCCCGGACCCGGGCCAGTGATACACCTCGACCGGCTCTGCCCAGGTCAAGCCGGCCGGGTCCAGCGCCCGTACATACTCCAGTGCAGGCCAGGGCTCGCGAACGTCGTAGCAGATCGCGGGAAAGCCGCTTACCACAGCCAGTGCAGTTGCTCCGAACTGCTCGTCGTACTTGCCGCTCACCACCACCGGCTCGCCGAAGACGGTCTTCGCAACAACCTGCTTCACCGTCACCGTCTTGCCCGCCGCCACGACGAGGCAGTACACCTGGCCTGTGGTCGCCTCGTAGCACTTCCCATCGTAGGGCAGGATGACCGCGTCGCCGCTGTAAGGCCCATTGAACTCCCAGCCGCCCCTGGCGTAGTTGGAGAGGCCCACGTACGCCCCGCCCTCCGGCGCCGCCAGCCGCACCCGCAAGCTGCCCATAGTGTGCGCCAGGTTGATGCGGTACATCGCCCACTCGTAGCCGGCGGGCCCCGTCGGCTCAAGCCTGAGCGCCGTGTCCTGCTCCACCGCGCCCGCGGAGCGCTGATACGTGTCCTTTCCGAAGATCCACGCCTCGGGTATCGTCGAGCCGCCGTGTGCCGCGGGTAAGGCAGGCATCGCCTGCGCCCCTGGGGCCACGGCTGGGTTGGACTCGCCCCCGCCGTTGCCGCCTCCGCCCGTGCCGATGCTCCCACCGCCGATACGCCCGCCGCCAACGCAGGATACCCCCGCGACGGCGAACAACGCCAATACCAAGGCCAACCGCCTCATGCTGAGCCTCCCGTGCCTGGGCCCTACTGCCCATTGCACATGATTATACCGTCGCGGCGCACGGACTTCCAGCACGCCGCGCAGTAGTCAGACCTCAGCAGTCAGTGGCCAGTTCCCAGGATGGGGAAGGCAGTACGCAGTAGGCAGAAGGCAGTAGGCAGAGGGCGGTAGGCAGTTCTTAGTAGCCAGCAGGCGCCGCGCGTGCGGCGCGCTGTCGGGGTGGTCCCCCGTGCCCGCCCGGCGCTGACAGGGGCCGTCCGCCCCACTGATCCGTAGCGCAGGCGTCTCCGCCTGCGATGGGGTGTCAGGCACGGAGGCCTGACCTCCCGGGAGTGGGGTGGGCCTCCGCGCCCGCCATCGCCGGGTAGCTGGCGGGCCTCCCCACCCCGCATCGCCGCTATGCCCACCCCTCTCATCGCCCGGCGCGAATCAGCGTGATATAGTCGACTAATACACTAGTACACGCTCCGCTTCAGCCGCCGACGAGGGAGATGGCCAGACGAGCGGACGGGGGACGGGGGGAGGGGAGCTTGCCCCCGCGTCCGGGCGGCTAGCAGCCACCCCGAGGCGGGACTCCCCGGGTACGGGGGATCGTAGGCGACGGAAGTCCCTGCGTTAGTCAAGAGATTACTAACTGAGACTGAGGCTCACTCTCAACACGATGAGAACCGCGATGAAATGCGTGGTGCAGACGACCGCGGGATGGCTGAGGACGATGGCTCTCGTTTCGCACGCGGGCGGCCTTAACCTGTCCGCGTAACCTGCCCCTCATTCCCCGGCGGCAGGGACGCCGCCGCTACGGGTGGGTGCCGGGCACTGACGGCCAAGCGTCTAGCGCACCGAGGCGCAGGCCTGGTGACTGGCGGACACGGCGGTCCGCCCTACTGGGTTGAGCGGGCGGGGACGGTGCCCCGTCCCTATCCCCTGGAAGCGAGCACCCAGAACCTAGCGCCCACCACCTGGAACCTGTTGCCTAGTCCCTGTCCCCTGTAACCTGTCCCCTCATTCCCCGGCGGCAGGGACGCCGCCGCTACGGGTGGGTGCCGCGCACTGACGGCCAAGCGTCTAGCGCACCGAGGCGCAGGCCTGGTGACTGGCGGACACGGCGGGCCGCCCACGGGCGGCCCCTACGCAGTAACGGTCGCAGCCTCGTGTTTCGCAGGCGCCGCGCGTGCGCGGCGCGCATGGGTTGGCTTAGGCGGCTCGCCCGCGATTCCCCCAAAGCGGCGACCGACAAGTCGTCCGAATACCGCCTCCGCAGGCGCGGCTCACGAGCCGCCCGCATGCCGCCTGGAAGGCGGCGCTCCCAGGGGAGCGGACACGGCGGGCCGCCCTACTGGGTTGAGCGGCCGGGGACCGTGCCCCGTCCCTACTGAGCCAGGGGGCATTCCACGCCCACAACACTGAAGAGGAGGGTGTGTTTCACGTGAAACACTATCAACGGATTATCCACGGCTGAGTTCGCAGCTCGCCCCGGCTGCACTGCGGCTGCCCACGCGACCCCAAGAGGATAGCGGGCAGGCACGCGCCCACTACGTCGGGGACGGCCGCCCCACCCCCGCTGACGCCCACCACCCACGGGATGCCCGTCCCAGCGGCACGCAGCGCCGCCCCGCCAGCCGTACCGGCACCCAGCGCCGCCGCGCCAGTCCCAAGGGGCGTCAGGCCCGGACGTCGATGCGGCGGCCGAGGTTGACGACGTCCAGGGATATCCCGCTGGCCAAGCGGAACACTTGAGCGCTGGCCTTGGCCAGCACCGCCGCCTGCGACAGCTCGATGACGTCGCGCGCCATGTCCGAGCTTGGCCCCGCCGCGATGCCCTCCAAAAGCGCCGGCTCACCAGCGCCGCGGCGCACCGCGACCGCCCACGCCATCTCCTCGGCGGTGCCGATCCCTTCCTGGGCCTTGGCCAGCACGCCAGCAAGTGTCGCCTCGGGCTGCGGCATAGCTGCATTATACCGCGCCTGGCGCTTGGCGGAAACCGCTGCCGCAGCTGTTTTGCCCAGGGTTAATCTGCCCGGCACACGGGCGAGGATGGCGCCCCGCCACATCGGGGATAAGGAAGGCGGACGCGGCGGTCCGCCCCTACTGGGACAAGGTGGCCGGGCCGGCCACGGCCGGCCCCTACGCAGGCACGACGCCACCCCCGCAACCATCGCCCCCGCCTAGTTCACCAGCGTGGCCATCTCCTGCGCCCCGGCGCCTTCGTAGATCGCCTGCATCTCGCTGGCGGTGAAGCCCTCTGGCGCAGGGTATTGCCAGACGGTCGGGTAGCAGTAGTCGTAGACCGTCCAGTCGCCCGGCGCAGTGTTCGGCGCCATGGTGGGCAGGGTGGGATCGTTGATGCCGTTGCCGAGATACGATTCCACAAACACCGCGCTGGCTGCATCGGGGTTGAGCTTGACCCACATGCTGTTCGTGGTAAAGCCGTCGAACATCTGGCGGATGTGCGGCTTGTCCGGCGGGGCTTGCGCGTGGTCCTGATTGGACGCGACGATCAGCAGCTTTAGGTCCGGGCGCACGGCGGCCAGGCCGCTGAAGTTGCGCGCCGCGTCGCGCAACAGCCAGAACGCGTCCGCCTGCGTGGGCGTCGGCAGCCAGGCCGGCCAGCTCGGGAAGATGTTGTTGGCGTCCAGCGCCTGGATCACCTGGAGGCTGTACATCTTCCTTCCCGCGTCTCCGTAGAGGTAGCCGAAGCAGAAATCCTCGCCCGCCTCGATCGCGCCGCTCTGGTCAACGTCCGGGGTGTTGTAGTGGTCCCCCGGGCGAGCGATGGTGTCGAAGGCACCGTTGCTGTTACCATCGTGGAAGATGCGGCCACCCGCCGTGCCATCCCAGCCGATCATGCTGTAGTCGATGTTCAGCACGGGCATCCCGTAGGTGTAGCCGGGGAAGACGTAGGCGGGTTCGGCGCCCATCAGCGGCCCGCTCCCCCAGAAGTTCACGCCCTGGCCCGTGTGCCCGGCGTCCATGCACACCGTCTGGGAGTTGGACGGCGACTCCCAGGCGATGACGTACTTCAGCCCGCTGAACTGAGCGCCGTACTGCTTGGCAGTGATGAAGCAGATCGGAGCGCCGTTGCCCGAGCCGAGCAGCCCGACGTTGTCGGTGAGGATGTCCGCCTCGCAGATGTCCTGGACCGTCTTGCCCGCATCGTCGGTCTTCTGGTTGGTGGCGAAGAGAATCACGTCGCGCAACGCGTCGATGCACGCCTGGCCGCGGTTGTCGTAGCTGCCGTCGCTCAAGAAGCCGCCCTGGGAGCCGCCGGGGAAGACGAAGGTGATATAGAGAAAGCCCTCCATGCCCCGCGGCCAGGTGTCGGTGGCCGCGATCGCGCCGTCGGCGTTGCCGTCGGGCACGAAGATGATCACCGGCGCGCCCTGGGGGAAGTACGTGTCCGCCGGCAGCGGCGAGAGCAGGCGCAGCGCGAGATTGCCGGTCCCGGTGGAAGTAGAGGGCAGCTTGATGTCGATCGTGCCGGACTCGCCGGGCGACGGCTGTGGCACCCGCAGGTGGAGCTGGCCCGAGACGGGCACGCTGACGCCCTTGTAGCTCGCAGAGACGGTGATATCGCCATAGAACGGATCGTCGATGTTGAGGGTGGCGTTGGTGTTGGAGATAGTCCCCGCGGAGACGGGCGCCACGGTGTAGCTCGACTGGGCGTTCGTCGACACGTCGCCGTCCGTGTCATCGGTGAGCGAGAAGACGTAATTCGTCGCGGTATCGGCGACGTACGGGTCGGCGGCGGTGCCGGTGCCGAGGGCCGGCGGGTTGGTGAGGGCGAGGGTGGGCGGCTGCTGCGGCGGCGGCTCGTTATGGTGCAGGATGTTGCTCGGCGTGCCCTCATCCGTGCCGTCCGCGGGGCGCACCCAGTAGTACTTGTCGCCGACGATGTCGCTGAAGGTGTAGCTGAGGTACAGCCGCTCGGCGGTCTTGACGCCCTGGACTTGGCTGAACTCCAGGTGGGCGGTGAAGGCGATCTTCGAGGCCTCACCATTGGAGGAGGGAGCGTCGCCGGCGTTCGTACTAACGTAGACGTTGTACGCGCTGACGTGCATCTGGAAGTTGGCGGCGATGGGCTGCAAGTCTGCCAAGGTGATCTTGCCGTTGACGTCGCCGTCAATCACCGACTGCACGGAGGCGGGGTCGAAGGGGCTGCCCGTGCCCTCGCCGAAGTGCACGGAGATCGGTTGGATGTCGGAGAGGCTCACCAGCTGGTTCTGGTCGTAGTCGCCGTTGTTGTAGTAGCCCCAGCTCAGCACCTTGGTGGTGGCATTCAGGCTGACGGTGGCCGCGGACCTGTCGGTGCGCGGCGGGATGCTCGCGGTGCGCACCGGCCCGGCAAGCAGCATCGCGCCCTGGCGGAAGCGGAAGTAGGCGAGGGTGGCAGAGCCGGAGAGGCCCGGCTGATCATCGGGATGGATCAGCACGCTGCCGAAGTAGGCACTGCCGGGGCGGTCGAGCACGCTGAGCTGAATGCTACCCCCGGGGGGCCAGGCTTCCGCGGCCTCGGCGCTGAGAGGCGTGAGGCGCGCACTGTCGTACTCGACCTTGCAGTAGAGCGCCTTGAGCCCCCGCGCATCCTGGGCCTCGACAGAGACAAGCGTGTCCGCGCCGTCCTGGCCAACAGCCAGGCGGAAGGCGCTGGCAGCGCCGCCCAAACTGAAGCTCTCGGGAAGCACCGTGAGCGTGAAGCCCGATGCACTGTGCGTGATCGCGGGCGCAGTGCCCATCGCGCTGGTGCCGCAGCCACTCAGCGCTAAGGCGAGCAGGCTGAGCAATGCTGCAAGCGCGGACAGCGCCAGGGGCGCACGCGGAGCTAGAGGAGCACGCCGCGCCTTCGAGGCGTGCGGGGCGGCGGTAGTGCGCACCGCTGCAGAGGAGATGCGAAGGCTGTCTCTTGGCATGCCGGTCCTCCAGGAGATGTCGTAATAGTTTACCGCAGAAACGATGTCCGTAGGGGCCGCAGAAATGCGGCCCTCAGTGACCGCGCCGGTCCTACGGCCCGCCGTGGCCGTAGACCTTCAAAGGTCTACGAGCAGGGCCGCTCGTAGTACCGCAGGCAGGGACGCCTGTCCTCCCGGCGGATTGTGCTATGCTCCCACTGCGCCCACGTGGGCGCGAGTGAGGAGGTTCGCCAGATGACGCGTAACGTGCTAATCCTGATCGCTGTCGTAGTTGTCGTCGTGCTCATCGTGCTCGCCGTGATGCTGAAGAAGCCCACGTCCAGGGTGCTGCCCGTGGCACCGCCGCCCAGCGCAGCGCCGCCCGCACCGGTGGACACCGCGCAGGGCGAGGCCATCTTCACCGGCACCGATTACTCCAAGACCGGCCTGACCTGTGCCACCTGCCACAGTGCGGCCAAGGCCGACGAGGTAGACCACCTCTTCGTCGCCCACAGCGCCTACGGCATGAGCGGCCGCGGGGCGTGGTGGATCATGACGCCCGAGGAGCTCGCCGCGAAGAAGGGCGAGGCGGCGACGCTTGGCGACGCGGCCAACCGCTGCATCGCCGCAGGGTACATGGCGAGCGCGGACAAGCCGCTCAGCCCTGCCGACGCCGAGGCGCTCAAGGCGTACCTGGCCAAGATCTACGACGCCCAGGCCAAGGACACGGCGCCGTTCTTGATCGCCAAGGCCCTGAGCGTGCCCCCCGGCGGGCTGACGGCGGACAAGACCAACGGGCAGCGCATCTATGACAACAGCTGCTCGCACTGCCACGGCGTGGTGGACGGCGTGCCGCGGCTGGAGGAGAAGAAGTTCGAGCTGAACGTGGTGCAGATCATGGCCAAGGTGCGCGGGCTGGCGGACTGGGAAACCGGCTACAAGACGGCGAACTACGCCGTGGGCCATGAGCCTGCCGGCGGGCACGTGGCGTGGCTGCTGCGTGGCATGCGCGCCTACGCCCAGCAAGGCGCGCCTCCGGAGGCCACCCCGCCGGCAGCCAATCCTCCGGCGGGCGGAGGAGCCGCTCCGGGCGGGGCCGGCGCCACCGGTGCGCCCCCCGAGGCGCCCCAAGGGTTCCAGTTCGCCGAGAACTCCATGCCTTGGTACGCCACAGATATCCTCAGCGACCAGGACGTGGTAGACGTGGCGTTCTACATCTTCCAGGACCTGGGCAAGCCGGCGCCCGCCCCCACGCCCGCGAAGTGATGCTACGATAGTTCTGCGCGGCGATTCTGCTGTCATGCGCAGCGAACCGCCGTATGGCCAAGGACGAGGAAGGTGGAAGGTATGAGGCTCTGTCGGGCCGTCGCGCTTGCGTGCGTGCAGCTCCTGCTGTGCGCTGCCCTTCTCCCCGCAGTAGCGCTGGCGAGCAACGGCATGCGCGACATCGCGCCCACGGCGCAGGACGCTGGGCGCGGCGGCGCGTTCATCGCCGTCGAGCCGTCCGCCGCGGCGGTGGCGGGCAACCCCGCCGGACTGGGCATGCTCTGCTGGCCGGAGCTGTACACCGACGTGCGCCTGCTCATCCCGGAGCTCAGCTACCGCGGGCGGATGAACGCGCGGGGGCGAAGCGAGTACTACCTCGCGCCGACGCTGGCCTACGCCCAGCCCTGGGGAGGGCGCATGGCCTGGGGGGTGGGCGTGGTGAGCGCGTCGGTGATGGGCTTCACCTACCAGGGCTTCGACATGAGCCTGCTCGGCGCGCCGGCGGGAACCACCGACCGCGCGGGCTCGAAGGTGCGCTACCTCACGGCGAGCACTGCGCTGGCCTGGCGCCTGACCGAGCGCACTGCAGCCGGCGCGGCGGTGGACGTGATCACCGGCGAGACGGCCGATCAGTCCTACGACTTCTTTGCCAGCACGACCGGGCATAGCCTGAGCAACCTCTCGGGCCGCGGATACGCGTTGCGCGCCGGGCTGGTGCATCGCCTCGACCCGGACACGCTCATCGGCGCGTACTGGCGGAGCCGGACGCACCTCAAGGCCAGCGACGGCACGCTCATCTTCGGGCCAGTGAGCCAGACACCCGGCGCGGTGGTGCACGACGTGAGCGTGGTGGGCGGCAACTTCCCCGAGGAGTACGGAGTGGGCGTGAGCCACGCGTTCTCACCGCAGTGGCGCGGGTTCGCCGACTGGCGGCACATCGCCTGGAGCCGCGTCAAGGACACCGTGAGCATCGTCCCGCCCCAGGGCCAGAACATCGAGTTCGCAATGGACTGGCGCGACCAGGACGCATTCTCACTTGGCGCGGAGTACTACCCGCGGGGCGAGGGCAGCGAGACCTGGCGCTGGGGGATGAACTACGCGCGCTCGCCGGTGCCGGAATCCACGCTCAGCCCGATGTTCCCGGCGATCGGCGAGCTGCACCTGACGATGGGCTACGAGCGCCCGCTGAGCCGGAGGGTGCGCCTCACCTCGTCGGTGGTCTACGGCGCGCGCCACTCGCAGACCAGCACGCCGGGCAGCATGTACGCGCAGCCCTTCGGCGCGGGCGAGCCCTTCAGCGTGGCGCATCAGAGCTGGCAGTTCGGGCTGGGGCTGACGTGGCGCCTCGGCGGCCGCGGCAGTGAGCCTGGCGCGTGCGACACGTGCTGCGGCAGGAACGGTGCTATCCGTTCCGAACATGGTGACGCTGATGCCTGCACGACATGCACACCGCCGTGGGCGCAGGACGCCCAGCCTGACGACCCTGCGAGCGCGGTGAAAGCGGGAGTGCAGTAGACCTCGCGCGCTCGGAGTGCGGCGGGAGAGTCTTGGGTTCACACCCAATACCGAGGCGCGACCTAGTCATTCGGCTCGCGCGGGAGTGTCGGACCCTCCTCGCGAACTACGTGTTCCTCGGGGCGCCCACCTCTCCTGCTCTTGGTGCCTTGCAGAAACGCCACCACCAAGGACAAGAGCGTTGCTCCCAGAATGCTAGCCCCCTCGACAGAATGCCCTATCCAGGCGTAGACGCAACTTGTAAGGAGGAATCCGCCAGTCACGATCAACGCGTAGTGCATGCCCATACCAGCGCGCCGGATCTCTGCCAAAGTGAGTTCCCTCTCGACCTCCCTACGATGATCGCCCTGCTTCTCCGTCATTCTGAGAATCCTCTCGGCACTCCCAGGCAGCACTTCCTCATACCCACGGAGGATGTCCGGATGAGGCAATGGGCCAATGAAGTACTCCCCCCGGACAACCCATGCCTTCGGGACTGGGCGCTCATCAGCATCCGTCTGCACCTTTGCCTCTCCAGGAAGGCGCTCGAGGACCTCATGGCCGGGTCTCCCCGCCACTACCGCGTGCTCGTCACGCCTCACCACCTGCCCTGCGTCTTCAGGACCGGTCTCGGGAACAGCGTGATCGGATCTCACGACCCACCCCCATTACGCGGCATTCGCCTGGTGTTCGCGCGCCGATTCCATACTCGTCCAGAGGTCGCGGCCCACCGCCTCCCAATCCGACCGCAGGGCGAAATAGTCGAGTTCCGCAGGATTCCCAGGCGACGATTGAGGCGCCAGCGTCCCGCCTAGATCGAGCAGTCGTGCAAACCCCTCAAGCAATGAAGGCGCGAACAACGCCAGCCCCGATCTCCCGTTATGTCCAGTTTTCCTACCCTCGCGCACGGGCGACATCGTTCATCCTCTCCAGACGCAGCGGCGATTGAAAACGCCGCACCCGCCATTATACCAGCTACTTATTAGGACGATCCTTAATCGCCCTAGGTTCAGGAGAGGCACTGCGTCTACACCACGCGCACGAAGACGCAGGGGCGGGTGTGGTCAGGGCGCAGGGCGCAGCGGCGGCGCCTTAGATACACGCCGTCGCCCTCGGCGGAGCCGGCAGCGTTGGTGTTGCCCTCGATCGTCTTGACCCAGGTCGGGCCCGCTGCCGCCGTGTGTGCAGCCGCTCCGGTCCCGGCTCCGCCGCCCGGCGAAGTAGCAATCGCCGCCGGTGCTTCAGCGACGATGCCGACGTGGCGAAAGAGGGTCTTGCCGCCGCGCAGCACGATGAGATCCCCCTCCCGCGCCTCAGAGGGGTCGTCGAACACGCGATGAAGCTCCCGCGCACGCTTGACCAGGCTTGAGCAGCTCAGGCCGACGTTCAGCGGCGGCTTGAGTCCCAGGCGGCGGTGCGCCTCCTCCACCACGACGTCGCAGAACGCGCAGCACCACGCCATGCCGCGCTTGCCGCCGGCGCGGCGCAGGATGTCCTCCACCGCTGCGCCGGTGTTGTTCGCCCGGGGATCCTCGCGCACGCCGAGGTAGCTCCGCGCCACCTCGATGATCAGCGCGCGCAGCTTCGCCCCGTGCCCGCTCGCCACTGCAGGCTCAGGCGGGCCAGGCACCTTTCCGCCTTGCTCAGGCAGCTTGCTCTGCACCACTGCGCCTCCGCTTGGACTTGACCTTGCCGCCGCCGTCCTCCGCACCGCCAGCGCCGCCAGCCGCCCCCACCCCGCCCGCGCAGGTGGCCATGCCCTGCGTCACCGCCACCTGGATGCGGCGCACGATCCCCTCCGCCTCCGCCTGGCTCAGCCCGCGCTTGGTGAAGCCCTGCACCAGCAGGGCGTGGCTGTTGTACTGCACCACCCGCGTGTTGCGCTCCAGCGCGCAAACCAACCGGTTGGTATTGCGATCATGGCAGGCCAGGATGCGCTCCAGGGCGCTGCGGCAGTGCCGCTCCTGCTCCGGCAGGTAGTGTTTCACGAGCCAGTACAGCACGATGAAGAGCAGGGCGCCCATGACGCCGTACTGTGTGAGCATCTCAAAGACCTTCTCCTCCATTCATAGCCTCCAGTGTTTCACAATGCAGTAGTCAGTTGCCAGTGGACAGTTGTCAGTCGGCAGAAGGCGGAAGGCAGTAGGCAGATGGCAGTGTGGGCCGCCCACGGGCGGCCCCTAGGCAAGAGATGCCCGCTGCATCCGGGGGTGGTGCTGCATTTCGTAGGCGCCGCGCATGCGCGGCGCATCATTTGAGGGCAGTTCGCGGGCCGCCTACGAACCGTAGGGGCGACCGATAGGTCGCCCAATTGCCGCCTGGAGGCGGCGCTCCCAGGGCGGACCTCACTCCGCCCACAGCTCCAGGCTGAGATACTCCACGTCGATCTCCAGGCTGCGGCTCGCGTCGGTATGCAGCGCGCCATAGGCGGCGAGGGTCACGCGCAGGGGCGCCGTCCATCCAGTGATGTCCACGTCCGCCCCGAGATACTCCGCCCAGTCGGAGCCGCCGGGGTATGCCGAGAGGGTCGCGGAATGGGGCACGGCTGCCGAGTCGTGGATTGCCAGCGTGATCTTGTCGAAGTAGCTGGCGTTATTCAGCTTGAGACGGGCCGAGACGCGCGCGGTGTTGCAGCCCGCCGCCCCGCCGTCGCCCGGGAACCTGCGCGCCACCGCGCCGATGATCACGTAAGACTGAAGGCATTGACCCGGCGGTACTGGCGGGACAGGCGCGTAGGTGCTCGTCCAGGTGAAGGCGCAATAGGAGTCCGTCATGATCCCCGCGTCGCCTGAAATGGCGGGCGTGTTGAACGTACAGTTCTGCTTCGCTGTGACTGTTACGAGATTAAAGGCACCCGGCATCTTGCCGTATGTCCATCGCTGCGCGCAACCCGCAGTCCCGTTCGCCTCAGATGCCGCCCAGAAGACTTGCTTGGACTGCGGCGCCAGGTCGTGCACCACGCCCGCGTCGTCCTTCAGGTAAGCGCGATGGCCGCTGAAGGGCCCGGGCTTGGCGAACACCCGCGCCTTGCCGGCGGGTGGCGTCGCAGGCGCGCTGGATTGCTCGTCCAAGTCGGCCCAGCTGCCAAGCGCAGTCCGGGTGAACTTGCCGCCGTAGGCCGCGTTGTCACTGCTGGCGACCACGCCCGCCACGCCGTAGCAGACGCCGGTCGTGGCAGTCCCCTCGCCCTTCACGCCGCACTCGCTCGTACCGCTGGCGCTCGTCTGACCGTGGACGGCGAAGGGCTGGTCGGTAGCGACTTGCACCTGGTCGTTCAGGGTCTTCGGGCTGAGCACGTCGCCGGTACGCTGCCAGAGACCGCAAGGCGCGCTCGACAGGCCGTCGTCAACGTACTTCTTATTCGCCGCCTCGTAGTCAGCAGTCGGGGCAGCGGAGGGCGTCACTGGAAAGCTCGTGAAGGACTTGACACCGCCGATGCTCTGATCGCCGGAGGTGCGCACGACGGTGGAGTCACTGCGAAACTCGTCGCCCACGCGAGCCACGCCGTCGGCGGCGGTGTACTGCGGCGCGGCGAAGGTGAAGTGCGGGGCGGTGGGCGACTGCGCGAGCTTAGCGTCGCCGTCCGCGGCGAGGACGATGTCACCGTGGAGGGCGTCGCTCTCGCCCTGCTTACGCAGCGTCTTGACGAAGGTCTCGGGCAGGGCGGGCTCGCCACCCCCACCGCCGCCAGGGCTGCCGCCGCCGGAGAGCGGCGCATCGGGGGCCTGGCCTGCGCCGTGCCTCAAGTGCAGGGCGGCGGCGCGGCGGGCGATGCGCTCGTCGATGGCCCTTCCCAAGTCGGTGATGCCCTTCAGTTTGGCCTTCGGTTCGGACATGCGAGTCTCCAGTAGTCAGTTGCCAGTTGCCAGTTGTCAGCCGCGGGCGGGCGCAGGGGCCCGCCCCTACAACTGCGGGGAGCGGTAGTTGGTGCCGCTGATCTCCGTGCCCGAGGGGCGGAGCACGACGCGCTCGACGAGGATCGACTCCGCGCCGCCGTTCAGCTCGTCGTCCACACTCACCGTGTCGTAGAGCCGCACCCGCGGGTCGCACACACTGCGGTAGTGCACCTGCTCGAAGAGCCGCACGCTCTCGGCGAGCAGGTCTACAGCCCGGTCGTGGGCGAGGTACTCGTTGAGCTCGCCCGCCTGGTCGTCCACACGCGTGCGATGGCGGCCGCCCAGCCGCGTCCACAGCCCGGGATGGTTGCGCTGCCAGCGGTCGGTCTCGCCGTCGCGGTCGTAGTCGGCGGTGTAGTCGTAGTACGTCGGCGGCTCTTCGTTGCCGTCGATCTCCTTCGCCACCCGGTACTCCTCGTTGAGGTAGATCTCCAGTTCCGCCAGGCCGATGGACGGGTCGGCGGAGTTCTCGAAGCCGTGCTTGTAGGCGCCGAGCAGCACCTTGACGTAGCGCGCGCGGGGGTTGAGCAGCTCCGCGCCCTGCGCCTCGACGCGCTCGTGGGGCGGAAAGCGCCCGTAGAGCGTCGCGGCGAGCAGGCGGTAGTCAGTGTCGTCGAGGCTGGCGAGGATCTGCACGCCGGGCCAGAACGCGCCCTGATGGCCGGCGGCGGCGTTGAGGTTGCGGCTGCCGGGCGTGGTGAGCCGCAGCCGGCTGATGCGCTGCGGGGAGCCGAAGTCGATCTTCACGAAGCTGTACCAGCTGCTGTACTTGTCGGTTCCGCCGCCCTCGCTGGCCGCAAGGTTGTGCACGCTCGCGCCGCGGCAGGCGTCGCCATCGTACAGAAGCGGCGAGACGGCCATGAACGTCGAGTCCTCGCCGACGTTCAGCCCGTCCCAGGCGAACCAGTCGCCCTGCATCGTGATGTCGGTGAGCGCCGTCGTGCTCAGCGTGAGCGCGTTGCGCGGGCGCTCGGCGAGACCCGTGACCACGACGCGGCTGAAGACGTCGCGCAGCTCGCGCGGCTGGGCGATGGACGCCGCGTGGATGAGCGCGTAGTCCTCCTCGCCCACTGCCTTCTGCGTCACGGTGCGCAGCGTGTACTTGCCCGTGGCGCTGTCGAACCACAGGCGCAGGTTCTGCTGCTGGCGGCTGAGGATCTGCGTAAGCAGGTCGCCCGCGAGCCCGCGGAAGTACACCGGCCCGGCGAGGTCGACGAGGGTCGGCGGCAGGTCGAGCTCGCCGTCGCTCGCGCCGATGCCGCCCTGGTCCCTGGGGTAGGCCAGCGCGGCGCGGAACACGTCCGCCCAGTCGCGCGTGCCCTCGATGTAGCAGCGCACGCCGCTCGCGTAGTAGCTGTGGCCTTCGGTGTCCTCGAGGATCGACACCGTGCCGCTGGTCAGGTTTGGCAGGTAGTGCTGGGGCGGCACCTCGCTCTGCGCCAGGGCGTCGTAGTAGAGGCGGATGTTGCCGGGGGACCAACTACGGCGGCGGGTGCCGGCGTCGGGCGCGGCGTTGAACGCGGGGTCGGAGCCCGAGCCGTCGTAGGTGAAGCCGTAGACGCTGCCGAAGGCGCCGCCGGCAACCAGGCTCAGGGCGCGCACTGGCAGCTCATCCGTCTCGTCGGGGGCGAGCTGCACCTCGCACTCGCATTCGTGGACGAGCGCGAGCCAGTCCTGGGCGTAGACGGTGAACGAGTAGTCCTCGGGCTCGACGCGGTAGACGCGGCCGTAGAACAGCACTTCCCTGGCCTGGCCAATGGCTACGGTGAGGCGCGCCTGGGCAAAGAGGCAGACGCGGTTGGCGGGGTCGCGCTCATCGCTCAGGGCGAAGGCGTCGTTGGGCACCACGACGCGCAGCACGCTGGGGCTGACAGCGCCCGTGCCAGCATCGCGCGTGAGCGTGAAGTCGGCGAAGGCATACGCCTGCCAGTCTTCGCCCTCGGGGAAGTTGGTCTTGAACTCGAGGGTGTAGTCCACGCGCTTGTCGTACAGCGTGAGCGCCGGTGTCACCTCTTCGCCAAAGGACATGGCAATGCTCCAGTTGTCAGTTGTCAGTTGTCAGTTGTCAGTTGCCAGTTGCCACTTATCGGTAGGCGCCGCGCGTGCGCGGCGCGGCTATGGGCCGCCCACGGGCGGCCCCTACGCATAGATGCGGGCCGCATGTTTGCGGCCCCTTCGAGGGCGGGCACGGAGGCCCACCCCACCGGAGGCCCTACGGGCGTTGGCCCAGCGTCATCGACGAGAACAGGCCGAAATCGGTGAAGGTGCCGTCGGCGACGACGAGCAGGCTGAGTTCCACCGCTTCCGGGCCCTGGCCCACCACCGGCAGCGTGCCGAAGTAGTCCGCCGGCAGCTCCTCGACGTAGCAGGCGTAGGCCAGGTTGCGGGTAATCTCCGCGCCGCCCACGGCCAGGCTCTCGCCGCGGACATAGACGATGAGCAGCTGCTGCTCGCGGAACTGCGCTTCGAGCCAGTCCACGACGGCGGACGGCTGCGGTGCGGTGCTCTGCCCGGTCAGCTCCTCGGCGAGCAGGCTGAGCGTGAGCCCGGTGGGATAGCGCACCAACGTCGGCGCGATACGGTGCACCAGACCCAGGCGGTCGGTGATGCGCTCGCCCTGGGGGCTGTAGTGCACGCGCACCGAGGCGTAGTCGAGCGTGATGTAATCATTGGTCAGGCGCCAGATGCGTACCTGTGACTCGGCTCCCATCTCATCCTCCTTCGCTCCGTAGGGGCGGCTCCCGAGCCGCCCGCATTGGGCGCGTCACGACGCGCCCCTACAGTTACACCACGCCCTGGTTCAGGTTCAGCTCGGCCAGCTTGGTGGCCACCTTGGCCGCCACCACGTCCTCCGCGCCCCCGCGGTAGCTCACCTCGACGGTGAACCCCGCGCCCCGGGGCACCGCCCGCCCGCCGAACAGCCGCGAGGCGGGGTTGGCGGCAAGGTCCAGGCTGGTCAGGCGCGGGAAGTTCAGCACCTCGGCCTGCACCGTGTTGTCTACCTGCACGCGCTGGCGGCGACGGAAGAGCCCGCTGAGCAGCGCCGACAGCCCCCCGCCAATGAGCGTGGAGACGAGGCTGCCGCCGATGCCGCCACCCGCCGCCCGGCCCGCCGTCTGCGCGAACATGCGCACCACGGAGCTGAGCATCGTGCGCAGCGCGGCGGTGAAATCACCGCCGATAGCCTGGGCCATGGCGCGGCTCAAGCCGCCGGACAGCGCCGAGCCGAGCGACACGCCCACGCCGCCTGAAGATGCGCCGCCCGTGGACGCGCCGCCGCCTGCAGCGCCAGCCTGGCCGGAGGTAGGCGGCTGGCATACTCCGCCGGGACAGGCGCTGGCCGTCCGGGGCGCCTGGGGCGTGACGCTGCGATACGCGCTGCTCAAGCCCCGGGTCAGCTCCAGCGCCGCCTGGCGCACCTGGCGCAGCTCGTCCGCCAGCATCGTGAAACTGCGATCGACCTCGACTGGCGCTTGGCGCGCGGTGGAATCGCCGGGTCCGTAGCCGGCGCCTCGGGGGCTGGGGGGCGCAGGGCCGCCTGCGCGTCGTTTGTCCTTAGCCATCAGGGGTACCTCCGGTAGAACCTGTCCAGCTCAGCCTCGCCGCGATGCGCCAGCGCGATCAGCGCCCGCCGCTGCTCGCATGGGTCGGCGAAGGGCAGGGAGGCGATGCGCGCACCCTCGCCCTCTAGCCAACCCTGAACCGCCGTGATCTCCGCGTGGAACATGAGGCAAAGCATCTCTTCATATGTCAGGCTTTGCGCCTCGGCCAGGCTCAAGCCTAAGCCAAGCAGCCTGAGCAGCACCTGGTGCTGCGTTACGGCGCGGGCCCTGGCGGCTCGGAGGGCGCCGGGGCGTGTGCGCCGGGGTTGGCGAGCCGCCCCAGCACGTCGAAAAAACTGCGCACCCCCATGCCCTCCGCGAAGTTCAGCCGCAGCGCCGCCGCCGCCAGGCTGAGCACGTCGCCGTAGGGCAGGGCGGCCAGCTCCGCCTCACTGAGCGGCGCGGTCAGCAGGCAGAGGCTCACCACGACGGGCGGGGCCTGGGCGAGCTGGGCGGCGAGCGCGGCGGGCTCCGGGGTCTCGCCCGCGGCGATGAGCGCGGCGAGCAGGGGCGCCAGCTCCTGCCACAGCGCCTCGAACTTGAGCCAGCTCAAGCGCCCGACGGTCACCTCACGCCCATCGCTGAGCGTCACGCGCTCCTCGCTGGGCATCGCGGCCACCGCGGCGGAGACGCTGACGATGTTATCCAACCGGTTGGTTTGTGTGGTCATATCAGTCCCTGGTAGGCGGCACTTCAGTGCCGCCGATGCGCCGCCGGGCTGAAGCCCGGCCTACTGGGTTTCAGCTGTCAGTTGCCAGTTGTCAGTTGCCGGTAGGCAGCAGGCGGTATGCAGAAGGCAGTTATGTCCGAGGTAGGCAGCATTCCAGCATCGCCGGTGAGGTGGCGGGGATGAATCCCCGCCTACCGGTGATCGTTACGCAAACTCCGCCAGCACGCCGAAGGTGGAGCGCACGCTGCCTACTTTGGCCTGGGCGCCGTCGAAGAGGCAGTCCCAGGTGACGCTGGCGCCCTCGCTGAAGTCATCCTCGCTGAAGGGCCAGCGACTGTCGTTGAGCGCGACGTTCACCTTGTAGAACACGAACTCCACGCCCGTCTCGCGCCACGTCGACGGGTCGAGGTCGGTCAGCTCGCCGCGATCGGCGGGCGCGAGCTGCAGCAGCTTCACCATGCGGTGGCGCTCCAGGTCCACGCTGTCGCCCAGGCTGGTCACGACGCTAGATGGACGCTCGTAGACATAGGTCACGACGACCGCCTCGCCGTCGGCGACATTGCCGCCGTCCACGCGCTTGACCAGCCCCTTCTCCACCTCGGCGAGATAATCGTCGCCGGAGTCGTAGACTGTCTGCCCGTCGTAGCTCATTACGCTGAGCGGCTCGACGAACACGGCTGCGCCGGGGGCCGACGCGCCGGCGTGCGAGGAGACGAGCGCCGGCGAGCCCGAAAAGGTGCCAGGCAGCAGCATCGCGCCGCTCAGGCTCGTGGTGGTGCCGTACAGCACCCGATAGCCCGCGGGGGTGTAGCCCGGAGGCGGAGTGAAGGTGAGGGTGACCTTCTCCCCGGTGGTCACGGTCACCTGGTTAGACCTCACCGGCACGCCGGGGACGAGCAGCGCCTGCTCCGACAGGTACAGCGGCGCGACCCAGTAGTAGTAGCTGCCCGGCGGGACAGTGCCGCCGCTGCCGCCCGCCGAGCCGCTCAGGCCGCTCACGCCATCCGGCGGCGCGCTCTGGATCCCGTAGGGATGGCCAAGCTCGGTGTAGTCGCCGCCGTAGAGGCGAAGCGTCTCAGTGACGCGCACCAGGCCGCCGGCCTCGGGGGCCTGCGCCGCGCCGTCGGAGAACAGCAGGTCGAGGGTGAGCGGCGAGGCGTCTTCGAGCAGGCGGAAGGTGAGGCTGTAGCGCTTGGCGCGGTTGCGCCGGGCGATGGGCTGGGTCAGGCCCTTGAGCGTGAGGTTCTTGCCGGCCTGCTCGGTGGTGATCAGCACCGCGGCGTCGGCGACCTTGCCCAGGGGGCGCCACGCCCCGCCGCCGCCGGCCGCCGGGTCCCAGAGGAACACGCTCGCCGCGCCGATGGTGTGAAACGGATGAAACGTGTACTGCGATGAAGACATCGGTTGCTCCTTGTTTCGTAGGCGCCGCTGACAAGCGGCGCGGTTGCCAGTTGCCAGTTGTCAGTTGCCGGTTGTCAGAAGGCAGTAGGCGGTAGGCAGTCGCGGTAGGCGGCACTTTAGTGCCGCCGGCATAGCGGCGGGGTTGAAACCCCGCCTACCGACGAAACCAGGCGGACACGGCGGTCCGCCCTACCCCTGCTGCACGTACTTCGCTTCGAGGCTCAGCTCGGCGCTGCTCACGACCATGTTGCCGGGCGCAGCTTGCACGTCGTAGACGATCCCCAGCGTGCGCAGGTACTTCACGCTGCCGCCCAGGTTGTGGCTGGCATGTAGGCCGAGCCTGAGCTGCCGCGCCAGGCCGCGCACACCGGCCAGACTGTCCGCCCGCCGGCCCGCAGCATTCTTGACGCGGAGCCGCAAGCGCGCCGTGACGTCGTCCGCGCCGGGCGTGAAACGCTCCTCGTCCACGATCACCGCCACCTGAGGATACGCCGCAGGGGGAAGGCTCGCATCCTGCGTGAGCTCGCGAATCGCGGGCGTGAAACTCTGGCTGCCCAGCCAGGTGAGGACGCGAGTGGCAATGCCGCCTAAGTCAGCCATGCTGTGCCTCCTAGAAGCGCTTCAGGGCGGGCGCGTCGAGCCGCCGCTTAAGGCCCTCGGTGGTGCTGAACACGGCCTGCTCCGGCTCGCCGTCCACGTCGGCGGGCAGCTTTGCCTCGCCCGCCGCGACCTGGGCCAGGTAGGCCTGGACCATCTCGCGCGAGGAGCTGAGCGGGTTCTCGCGGTCGTCGAGGTAGCGGCGGCGGTAGAGGAAGTACAGCGCCAGCGTGGCGTTGAGCCGCTCCAGCGCCGCCTGCACGAGCAGCGAGGACAGGTCCACGCGTCCCAGCAGGTAGCTGTCGATCAGGCCCGCGCCGTCGGCGATGGCCTGGGTGAGCACCGCCTGCGTGGCGGGATCCTCGAGGTCGGGCGGCGTGTTCTCGTCGTCGGCCAGCCCGGCGAGGACCTGCGCATCGAGGCGCTTCTGCAGTTGGTCAATGGAGGTGTAGGCTGCCATGTGTGACTCCTATTGGGGCGGAGGTTACGGGGAGTAGGTTACAGGTTACAGGGAACAGGTTACAGGGAAGACAAAGCAGCAGGCGCTATCCGGATTTGGTTTTGCTGTCACCTGTAACCTGTCACCTGTAACCTCGGCTTACGCTCCGGTGCTTCCCACGGCCAGGTACCACAGCCCGTAGCCCGCGCCGCAACGGCTGCGCACGCCGTACTTAAACACGTCTGTGCTGAACACGTACTCGTCGCTGGGGTCGGCCACCGCGCTGAACTCGGGCTTCACGCGCCACTGGAAGATCAGCGGCCGCACGGGGTACTTCGTCGCCAGCACGAACCACTTGCCGCTGGCGACATACGGGCTGGCGTAGAGGTCGAGCAGCCCCGAGAGCGGGTTGCCGCTGGGCTTCTCCACGCTCGTCGAGCCGGCGACGACGATGCTCGTCGAGTGCAGGATCTGCCGCGCGTTGAAGTAGTTGTCCGGGCCGACGAGCAGCACGTCCGGCATCACGCCCAGGGGCTTGCCCTGGTCGTCCTTGAACGCCATCATCGTCTCCACCGCCGTCTCGAGGTTCGAGGCACTGAGCGCCACGGCGAGCTTGTTGCTCTGCGCGCCGCTGCCGCCCTCGGCGTGGTCGGTGTCGAAGAAGGTGTGATGGTCGTAGCACGCCGTTGTGAAACCGCCGTTGAGCAGGCTCAGCAGCAGCTCATCGGGGTGCATCGCACTACGCACGGCAAGCTCCTCGATGCGCGGCTTGATCTGACCCAGGCGGTCGTCCTCGAACGTTTCACGGTCGATTTCGATGGTCGCCTCGTACTTCTGGTTGTCGATCTCGTAGGCGTGGGTGCGCAGCGCTCCGCTGACGCGCTCGTCGATCCACTCGCGCATCGCCGGCACCGCCCCCAGCCAGTTGTAGCTCTCCTTGTCGGAGGAGCTATCCACCACGGTGGCGATCTTGGGGTACAGCGGGTCGGCCTGCACAAACGCCTTGTCGAACAGGCTCTGGAATCCCGTGTACGCCGCCTCCAGGAAGTCTCTCGTTACCAGTCGGGACATGTATCGCTCCTTGTGATACTCATGGTTATGCCGTCAAAGCCACGGCTTTGCCGTATCAGGGGTCAGTTGCCAGTTGTCAGTTGCCTGTAGGAAGAACACGGGCGCGACCCGCCTTGCGGACGATGCCGGTGCAGCGTAGAATGGCTGCGTGGCAGCCAAGTCGTACCGTGAGCTGCTTGCCTGGCAGAAGTCCATGGCGCTCGTCCGCGAGGTGTACCGCCTGACGCAAGGTTGGCCGCCATCGGAGATGTATGGCCTGATCGGGCAGGTGCGCCGGGCAGCCGTCTCGGTTCCTTCCAACATTGCCGAAGGACAGGGGCGCGGCCCAGGCAAGGAGTTCACCCACCACCTGAGCATTGCCTACGGCTCCCTGCTGGAGCTGGAAACCCAGCTCCTGATCGCCAAGGACCTCGGGTACAGCCGGGAGGTGGACGTCGAGCCGGTGCTCGCTTCAGCAAGCGAAGTGGGCCGTCTGCTAAACGGTCTTCTCCGCTCGGTCTCCGGGTAGCGCCCGCCACCGCGCAACATCTGCTTCGCTGACAACTGGCAACTGGTAACTGACAACTGCTCACACCGCCAAGCGCACCCAGAGGTCAGTGGCGTCCAGCGCTTCGAGGCGCCCGCAGAGCACGTCGTAGGTCGTCGTGGCGGCCAAACCAACCGTTTGGTCATCCACCACGTAGACGTTCGCGCCGATGTTGGCCTGGGTGATCGTGCCGCTTTTCCCGAAGCTGAACACGCCCTGGGTCTGGACGCGGACGAGCAGGTCGCCGCTCTGGCCGCCGGTGTTGTCAGCCTCCTCGAGGGCGACGCCAAGAAAGGTGTAGCCGGTGGCATCGGCGCCGGGGACACTGTAGCCGTCGGTGCCGGCGCAGACCAGGCTGCCCTTGTAGATCTTCGCCGCCGCCTTCACCGGGTGCGCCGTGATCAGGCCGTCGCGGAATTTCGTATACCTGTTTGCCGTCAGTGGGGTCATTCTTGGCTCCTTCGTTGCTTGTGCTGTAGGGACAGAGTTATCAGTGGCCCGGGTCAGTTGTCAGTTTCCAGTTGCCAGTTGTCAGACGCCCGCGAATGGGATCTGCTGCTGCGCAGACCTCCCTTCCTACTGACAACTGACAACTGATAACTGGTAACTGAAAACTGGCAACTGCTCACTGCTCCTGCTTGATGCTCGCGTACTCTTCCTCGCTCAGCCCGAGCAGGCTGGCGATGCGGCGCTCCTCCGGGGTGAGAAGTGGCGCCGCGTCCTGCGCCTGAGCCAGCTCGCCGCGCGCGAAGCTGAGGGGCAGCGCCCGCAGCACCTCGCGCAACACCGCCGACAGCGGCGCCGTGCGGCCGTCGGGGAAGCTCACCAGCAGCTGCTCCTCGTCCGCGGCCATGAGCGCTTCCTCCACGCCGGCGCGCTCCATCGCCGGCGTGAGACGCCCCGTGTCGCGCAGCTCGCTCAGGAAGAACGCCACCTCGCGCCGCATCTCAGTGTGGCGCAGGCGGCGGTTCTCCTGGGCCAGCCGCGCATTCTCCTCCGCCAGGCGGACGGTGTCGCCCGCCTGGGCGCTCTGCAACTTCTCCGTGTCCGGCATACGCACCTCCGTGCGAATCGTGATTACTCGTGGTTTCACGCCAGGCGAGCGATGCAACTGCAGCCGCCGGGCAGGTGAGTCCGCGCCCGGCAGACCGCTCATCGCGCCGCCGGGCGTCATGTGGTTCGATGTTTCACGCTGGGGAAGCGGCGGCAGGCCCTTCACTGCCGGGGGGCGCGCGCCGAGCAGCGCCAGCGCCCGCAGATACGGCCCGCCGCCGTCGAGATCGGCGTAGAGCTCGGCGCTGCGGAACGGGTAGCGGTTCGCGTCGAGCGCGTCTGCCAGCTCGGTCGGCACGCCCGCCAGATCCGCGCGCAGGTACTCGCCGTCCCAGGTCAGCGCCGCCACAGTGCCCTGGGCCGGGCCCTGCTCAGCGTGGTCGACGTTGACGGGCGCGGTGTGGTACTGCGGGTCATAGCGCTCGGCGAGGTGCGCCAGGTCGGCGCCCGTCAGCCGCACGGGCCGGCCCTCAGAGTCGGTGAACACGCCGGGGCGGAGGATCGCCACGCCGCGATAGGTGGCCACAGCAGGGGTCATCACTGCACCTCCCGGCCGGTGGGACGGACGCGGCCGTAGCGCGCGTACATCTCCGCCTCGTCCAGCGGCAGGCCCAGGCTGGCAAACAGCTTGTCCACCTCGATCTCCACTGCGATGTCCGGCTCAGCGGGGGGCTTGAGCTGCCAGCGCGGGTAGAGCCGCAGCTCGGGGGGCAGGTTTAAGTCGACGATCCAGCGCACGAGCTGGCCGTTGATCAGCTGCATCAGCGCCTGGGCGTCCTGGCGCACGATGTCCTGGCGCACCTTGAGGTGCACCTCGCCCAGGCTGCGCGCCCCGCGGTCGCCTGCATCCGCTGTCAGCGTCTGGCCGAGCAGCGCCTTGCTCATCTCGGCGTTGCACAGCTCGGTCAGCTCGCGGTAGGCATCCACGCTGCCGCCGCGCTGCGCTTCGAGCAGCATCAGCTCCACTCCCTCGGGCACCACCAGCCCCGTCTCCTGCTGGATGCTGCCCACGATGCGGCGGTAGGCCGCCTTCTCCTTCTCCGTCGCCGCCAGCGGATGCTTGAGCACCGTCGTCGGCGTGCCGAACTTCTCGGCGTACATCACCCAGAAGCGCAGCGCCTGGCGCTTGAAGTAGGTCAGCCACCACACGCTGCGCAGCGCCGGAAGCCCATAGGGATCCTCGTGGCGGCCGTAGGGGGCGAAGACGAGGAACTTGTAGGGCGGCATCTCCTGGCCCAGGAATGGCTCGGCGGGCTTAAGCAGCTTGAGCTCGCCCGCTGCGCCGAAGACGAAGCGCCGCGGGTGCCGCGACTTGAGCGCCGCGGGCATCAGCCATCCGCCGGGCGGCGGACTAAGCTGCCCGTCCTGCGCTATGGCAGCTGCCTCGTCGGCGGTCATGCTGCCCGGACGCAGCGTGTCCTTCCTGTCCCAGATGACCTCGCTCACCGCCAGGCCAAACGGGATGGCGTCGAGCAGCTCGGTCAAGTCGCGCTCGAAGCCGCCGCCGGTGACCGCCTCATCCCGCAGGCCGCCGGTGCCGATTGCACTGAGCGCCTGCTCCACGAACTCGGCCACGGCCTGCGCCTGTGGCGATGCATCGGCCGGCACGACGCTGCGCTCCCAGCTCAGCACCGCCGCCTTGCGCTGGGTGACCATCGCCATGAGATGCGCGTCCTTGTCCAGCGCCTCCTCGAACAGGCCGTAGGGATAGGCGTAGGCGCTGTCAGGCTTGCGGCTGGCCAGCAGCGGGTCGCGGTTGGGGCGCACGCCGAGATAGGCAGCCAGCGGCTCGTACATGTCGCTCGCCACCCCCGCCACCTCGCGCCTGAGCGCGTCAGCGCTAGGCAACGCGGAGGAATCCGACAGCTTAACCAAACGGTTGGTTTTGGGCTTGTTTCGCCGTCCTAAGAGCATCGTATGTCTCTCCTATGTCTGCTTCTCACGCGCATGGGGTCTGCCCGCCCGGCCCCGCTAGTAGTCTTCGGCGCCGCTGCGACACGGCCCGGCGCTGGTCACTTCGCCGCCGCCGCCCGCGATGAGCGGCAGCCCCGCCTCAAGCGCCCGGGCGAAGGCGTCGAGCTGGTCGTCGTGGCTGCCCGCGGGATACTGCATGGCCTCGGTGCGGAACGCGGCCACCCAGGGTGCGACCACCGGCAGCAGCACCCGCCCGTTCGCTGCGGGCACCGCCGCCGTCTCAATGCGCGCCGCCTTGCTCCTGGCTGCGCCCAGCGCCCGCACCGGCAGCCCGCGGTCCCAGGCCGCCTGCGCCAGCGCCTGCTGATAGGCCACCGCCTCGACGCCCACCACCCGCGGCAGCCATTGCCGCCCCAGGCGGCTGAGCTGCTCGAGCTGCGCCGCGAAAGGTGCCTTGAGCCGGAGCACGTCGAGCACGTAGATCAGCGGCTCGGAGCTGGCGCTTGCATCGCCGACGGCCAAGCCGATCACCACCGCGGCGAAGTAGTCATGGCGCTGCCCCTCACCGATCGCCGGGTCCACGCCCATGGCGACGGTGAGCGGCAGCACTCCGCAGTACCATTCCCCGCCCGCCTGGGCGAGCTTGGCCGGGTCGTAGGTGCGGAAGTCGCTGTCATGGAAGACCTGCTCAGCCAGGCTGACGGGCGCATTGAGGAACTCCTGGGAGAAGGCGCGGTCGCCGATCTCACAGCGCCGTGCTTCGAGCCGCGCCAGCGTCCAGCGCTCAGGCCACAGCGGCTGCCCGCTGTCGTCAATCGCGCTGAACCTGAGCACGCGCCACATGCCGCCGGCGGTAGGCGGCACTTCAGTGCCGCCGGTGCTAATCTCCGGTAGGCGGCACTTTAGTGCCGCCGGTGCCGCGTTTCGCGGGGCCGGGTTGAAACCCGGCCTACCGGTGATCTCCGCGCGGCGCATCTCGCGGGAGAGCACGCTGTCGTGGTGCAGCAGCGTGCCCAGCCAGACAAGCGAGCCCTGCTCCACGTCGAGCGCGTTGAGCAGCGCGCGGCTGAACCAGTCGGCGTGCTTCTCGCGCACACTCTGGCTGGCCGCTCCCGCGTCGTCCTCCGGGTCATCGAGGATCACCAGGTCCAGGCGGCGGCCCGCGGACAGCTGCCCGCGGACCTTGCCGCCGAACCCGATGGCGCCCACCCGCGCCCCGCCCGCCAGGACGATCTCGTCGTCGGCGTAGGCGACGCTTCGGCCCGCCATGTCGCGGGCCGCGCTGAGCCGCCGGTGGAAATGGCGGCGGAGCAGGGTGTTCGTCTCGATCTCGCATACGATCTGGCGCAGCTTCCCCTCCGCCTCGCCCTGATTCGCCCCCACGATCAGCACGTTGCGCTTCATCCCGCCCGGAGCGTCCGCCCCCAGGCACAGCTCGCGCAGCGTGAGCGCCACCGTGCCCAGCGTCGTCTTGCCATGCTCGCGGGGCAGCGCGCCCAGCAGGCGCTGGCCAGGGCGCACCGCGTGGTCCAGCTCAGATGCGAGGCGCGCCTGGAACACGCCGCCGCTCTGGGTGAAGAGGTGCGGCAGGAACAGCATCGCGAAGCACAGCAGCGACTTGGCAGCCCGGCGCACGACGGTGATGTGGTCGGTGAGCAAGGCCAGCGTCCGCGCCTTTACGTCAATGCGGTCGGCGAGCAGGCCTAGCATCCGCTTCTTGGCGGGCAGCGTCATTGCACTGCCTCCGCGGCGTCGATCTCGCTCAGCAGCCGCCGCGCGCGCTCCACCGCCTCGCCTAGGCTGAGCCCGCTGATCTCGTCCATGAGCGCCTCGTCGCTGCTGCTGTCAGCATCGGCGCCGCCCGGCAGCTTGTCGAAGACGCGGATCAGCGCCGCCAGGTCGGAGCCGCCGCGCGCATTGAGCAGCAGCTCCGCGAACACCGCGCGCGCCATCAGCGCCAGCTCGCCCTGCGCGATGGCCGCGCCCGCAGCCCGGAGGCGGCGGATGCGCTGCACCTGGGCGGTGTCACTCAGCAGCGCCCGCGCCTCGCTAAGCCTCATCCCGGCGTCGCGTGCGACCTGCGTGGATTCCCCCTCGGCGGCGATCAGCGCCCAGAGGAGGCTTGACTCCGCCACAGGGCCAGCGCCGTTCGCACCGCCCGCGCCGTCCGTGTCCCCAGCCGCAGCTCCGGCCCGCGCCTCACCGTTGCCCGATGCCTTCCTTGGGCCGCTGCCCTTGCGTGCCACTTTCACGGTAGGGGCGGCTACCAGCCGCCCATGGTGGACGGCGGCAGGGTTGCCGCCGCTACCGACTCCCTTCACGCCAACGCCGTCCCCGTCAATCCCAACGGCGCCTTCGTCCATGCCAACTCCGTCCTCGCTCACGCCGGACCCATCCTCAGCCCCGCCGGCCACCACCATCCTGTTCCCATCCGCCTCTTGCTTGCCTTGCTGCATATTCATTCACCAGTCCTAGCTTTGCGCCACCGGCGCTGGCGATGCTGCCTCGCCTTCCACGGCGATGAAACGCCCGGGGAACAGCTGCCAGGTGGCGATGCTCTTGCCGAGGCGCGCGCTGAGTGCCCGGCAGACCCGCCCTGCAAAGCGCGCCGACGGAGCGTAGCGCCCGCCCTCGACGTGCGACACCGCCGCCCGCGAGATGCACGCCAACCGCGCCAGCTCCCCCTGGGTCAGCCCCGCCGCCCTGCGCACATCCCGCAGCGTCATCGCTTTCCGCGCCTCCCTGTGGTATAATAGGGCTGTATGGATATCCATGCAGCCGATTCACGAGGAGTCTACCACAAAGCGCGCGAAAGTCAAGTCAAAGCGCGAATTTATCAGCAGTTATCATCAACTGTTGAAAATCGCCGGGGATATGTTACAATTGTACTATGCAGATGAGTAGCGCTTTTCCAGTACGGGCTGGATTCCTGCTGCGGGTGGCGCGGCTGCGAGCCGAGCTGGGGCAGGAGGTGCTGGCGCGCCGGCTCAAAGTGAGCCAGGCCACGGTGTCGCGCTGGGAGCGCGGGCTGGGGCGCATGGAGGCGGAGCAGGCCGCAGCGTGGCTCGAGCTGTGCCATGCGCGGCGCGAGGTGCGCGAGGCGGTGGCGGCTTACTTCGCTGCAGGCGACGACGCGGCGCGAGAGGCCGCGGCGACTGAGGTGGAGCGGCTGGCGATCGATCTCGTGCGCGGCAGCGGGCTGGCCTACGACACGGCGGTGCCCTACTTCGCCGACGTGGCGGCGGGGCTGGGCGAGGCGCAGGAGCAGCGCAGCGAGCCGCGGCGGATGCTGCAGGTGCCCGCCGAGGTGCTGGAGCGCGACCCGGGGTGCTACGCCCTGCGCGTGGTGGGCGACAGCATGGCGCCCCGCCTCACCGACGGCGACATCGTGGTCGTCTCGCCCACCGCGCCGCTCATCGACGGCTGCATCGTGGCGGCCTACGTCGAGCCGGACGGGGACGTGGTGAAGGTCTACCGGCGGCTGAGCGACAGCGAGGTGCTGCTGCAGCCGCTCAATCCCGACTACCCGGCGCTGGTGCTGGCGGTGGGGACATGGCGCAGCGCGCGCATCTGGGGCCGCGTCGTGTTCATGCAGCGGGAGATGTAGCACGGCAGTTGCCAGTGGCCAGTTGTCAGTTGTCAGTAAGCAGAAGGCGGAAGACGGTAGGCGGCACTTCAGTGCCGCCAGGAACTAAGCGCGGCGAACGATGGGACACGACGCCCCGTCGGGGCGGCGCGGCAGCGGCGGCTGGACCCTCGCCGCTACGGCATGTCGTGGACTTCAATGTAGACGTAGTTGGAGATCGTCGGCGGGCTGTCCCCTGTTTCAGCGAAGATGCTCCCGCCTGAGTACATATTCACCCTGAACGTACCCAGGGCGGGCCATTCGGCGATGAACGGCGGCATCGCGTCCCAGATCAGCGTGGTCACATCGACTGGGTGGCCGCCCGGTCCAGCCAAGTCATCGGCCGCCATGTTGTAGGTGAGGTTGTAGTCCGCCGGATGATCCCAGACATACGGATTGCCGACCGTGCCTGTGCCCGTAACTGCGGACCAGTTCGTGTCGGCCGGGTCGGGGTAGATTTCCAGGCCGCCGCCGCTCGACACGTGGAAATACAGCGCGGTCGGGCCGCTCGCTTTGCTGTTGTACATCGCCGACACATTGAAGTCGGTCGCGGCAGCATCGACGGAGAGCGTTGCGTGGTCCGCGAAGGTGGCGATCGTCCCACCTGAAACAGGGGTAACCGTCCACACCGTGCCCGCGTCGCCCTCTATGTGGGCGTTGCCCGCCGCCGGGTCAGTCAGCTCAAGCCTATAGTCTATCGAAGCCCCAACGATGTACGGTACAGATGCGGTCCCGAGGCCTGATGGCATCGGACTTTCCACTAGCGCAAGCTGCGGTGCCGTGGCGGAGATTTGGAAGTACAGCGCCGCCGGGATGCTCGCGTTCCCGTTGTACGTCGCCGAAACGCTGAAATCTAAGGGCTCCGTTCCGGTGCTCAGCGTGGCATGATCCAGCGCCGCGGTGATCGTCCCGCGGGAGGCGGGAACCACCGCCCACACCGTGTTCGCGTCACTCTCGATGTGCGCGTTACCAGCCGTCGGGTCTGTGAGCTCGAGGCGGTAGTCAGTCGAAGGGGCGACGATGTACGGGTCGGCGGCGGTCCCGCTGCCCGAAGGCATTGGGCTTTCCACCAGCGCGAGCAGCTGCGCCACGCTTGTCCACAACGGAACTGACGGCGTGCCGTCCTTCGTCCCGTCCGTCGGGCGCACCCACATGTAGTCGTTGGCCACCGGCGAGGCCACGACGTAGGTCACCAGCCGCCGCTCGCTCGTCAAGCGATAGGAGAGATCCGACGTTGGCACGCCCTCGAAGCGCTTCGTGGGGTCGGACGGCGCGTCGTTGCTCGCCGGGTAGTCCGCCGGATCGAGGCTGTGATAGACGTTGTAGCCGATCACCACGTTTCCGAAGTTCTTTATGAATGGGATGAGGTCGGCCAGATTGACCTCGCCGTTGTTGTCGCCATCGATCACTGATTCCATCGAGGTGGGGTCGAAGGGCCCGCCCCCCGTTGCAGCCTTGAAGTGCACGGCAATCTGCAATATATCGTAGATTTGTACCCGCCCGTTCTGGTCAAAGTCACCTGCGTTGTAGTACAGCCAGCTCAGGGTGTGCGTCGCGTTGTCCCAGCTCAGATGCGTCCGCGCCTCGTCGTTCGTCGGCACCCGGCTCACCACCCGCGCAACGTCTGCCCGCCCGCGCGTAAACGTCACCCGCGACAGTGTCGCAGTGCCGCTGAAGCCCGTGCGCCACTGCGGGTTGGCGAGGATCTGCCCGCTATAGACCTTCCCCGCCTCCTTGAGCACGCCTACGCTCAGCAGGTCGGAGGGCGGGCCGAGCGCGTCCGTCGCCTCGCAGCTTACGGGGCGGTACTGCGCCGCGTCGTAGGCCAGGTCGAAGAACAGCGCCTTGAGATGCTTCGCGCCCGTGGCGTTCACGCTGGCCACGACGCTGGAGCCGCGGTCCGCGATCGCCAGGCTCACGTCCTGCACGCTCGCCCCTTCGATGAAGCTATCGTCCAAGACGTGCAGCTTAAAGCCGCTCGCCTGCGGCTCCGGAGCCAAGCCGCCGCCCACGTTGAGCGTGCCACACCCCGCCAGCGCGGCCACGAGCAGCACTGCCAAACACCGATCCCATACCCTGCGTGGCATCCCTACCACCTCCGCATACGCCTGAATTGTACCGTAGAAACCGGCGCTCCGCCACACCTCCCGGCGGAATGAAGACCTCCGCTGCGGGCGGGACGGGCCTCGGCTAGAATACAGGCCCATGGCACCGCACAACGACGCTAAGAAGCGGCCCCTCAAGCTGGGCGAACTCGATCTCACCAAGCAGATGTCCCCCGAGGAGTACGCCGACAAGCTGCGCGAGCTGCAGGTGGACTTAGTCAAGATGCAGCGGCGCGTGGTGGAGCGCGGCGCGCGCGTGGCGTTCGTCTTCGAGGGCGTGGACGCGGCGGGCAAGGGCGGGGCGATCCGCCGCCTCACCGAGCACCTCGACCCGCGCGGCTACGAGGTGCACGCCGTGGGGGCCCCCAACGAGCAGGAGCGCGGCCACCACTGGCTGCGGCGCTTCTGGGTGCGGCTGCCCAGCCGCGGGCGGATCGCGATCTTCGACCGCAGCTGGTACGGGCGGATGCTCGTCGAGCCCATCGAGGGCTTCTGCACGCGCGAGGACTATAAGCGCGCGCCCAGCGAGATCTGCGAGTTCGAACGCGTGCTGGCCGACGACGGCTACATCTTCGACAAGCTGTTCCTCTACGTCGACAAGGACGAGCAGCTGAAGCGCTTCCGCGCGCGGGAGGAGGACCCGCTGAAGGGCTGGAAGATCACCGCCGAGGACTGGCGCAACCGCGAGAAGTTCGAGCAGTACGAGAAGTACGCCGACGACATGTTCAGCGCCACCGACGCGCCCTTTGCCCCGTGGCACCTCGTCGCGGGCAACGATAAGAACTGGGCGCGCATCCGCGTGCTGCGCACCGCCGCCGACGCGCTGCAGCGGCTGAGCTAGCCCCGCCGTATAATCCGCAGGTGGTCAGAGAGTGCCCCATGTCAAGCACGCCGCCCGCATGGCGCGCGATCCTCGCCACCCTGGCGCTGATGGCCCTCGCCGTCTGCACCGGCGGATGCCAGCGCCACCCCGGAGCCGGCGCGGGCGCGACTAAGACTCAGTCACAGCGACGTTCCTCGACAGCGGCGGCGCTGCCGGCGGAGGCGCTGGATTGCATCGCGCAGTGCCTGGAGGCGCCCGCCACGGCGGAGCATGCGCCCCTGGCGCGCACCTGGCTGGCAATCGCCCGCCTGAGGGTCCCGCCCGCCCATCCGCAGCTCGCCCCTCTGAAGGAGCATGTGCTCAAGCAGGCCGCTCAGGCCGGGGACAAGCCGCCGCCCGAGCTGGCCGCGGCGTGGCTGTACTTCGCGCCCCGACCCGCCGAGCGGTTCATCCTCGCGCGAGTGCAAGCCGACGGCGGGCAGTACCTTGAGTCCCTGCGCTTCCTGCCCGAGACGGGGCGGCGCGTGCTCAAGCGGCTGGACATCGCCGCGCTCGCCAAGCCGGAGGCGTACCGCGTCGTCTCGCTGCTGCAGTCCTGGGGGGACATCAGCGCAGGTGACGAGCCACTGCTGAGGGCGCTCAGCAAGCGGGGTGAGCCGGAGATTGCGCTATGGGCGACGGGGCAGCTCGCCAGGCTGCATCCGCAGGACGAGGCGCTGTCGGACAAGCTGTTCAGCGCGGTGCGCGACGCAGTGCCGGAGGGCTTCTCCGCGGCGGCGGAGGGAGCGCGGGTGAGCGGGCTTCCTAAGCTGGCCGACGCGTTCGTGCCAACCTGCGCCAAGGCGCAGCTCGGCGAGCCGCCGAAGGGCCAGACGCCCGCGCCCGACCGCGAGCTCGAGTTCTCGGCGTACGCCCTCGCCTATCTCCCCGGGGACCAGGCGGCGCTGATGCGGCGCAAGCTGCTCTCCGCGCCCTGGGCGGCGGTGCGCTGGCAGGCGATGCTTGGCGAGCTTCTGCACGGCGATCCCCAGCCCTGGAACGACGCGGTGGCCAAGGCCGGCATCGACGACAAGGATCTCTGGGTTACGGTTCAGCCGCCGGAGGCGATGGATCGTGCGCTGCTGCCGATGTACCTGGCGGCGGCGAAGAGCAAGCGGCTGTTCACGCGCGGGCTGGCGGCGACGGAGTTGAACAGGTACGCGCAGATGAAGTCCGATCCTATGTTGGTCGAGGCGCTTGTCCTGCTCATCCACGACGCGGAAGCGGAGGTGCGCGCTACGGCCTGGTACACTCTCGGCGGGCTTGGGTTGAAGATCAGCGGCATCGATCCCCTGGACGTAGTGCGCAACAAGGCCGAGCAGCCCGCAGTGCGGCTGGCGGCGGCGTACGCGGCGCTCGCGGCAGCATACTCGGAGCTCGGAGGGGCGATCGGCGGAGGTGAGATGCGGTGACGTTCCTGTTTGTCGTAATCCTGATGGTGATCGCCGGGCTGGTGGCGGCGGCGGGCGACCGCATGGGGCATCGCGCCGCGCGGGCGAGGATCCGCATCGGCAACCTGCGCCCGCGCACGGCATCCACGATCATCGCCGTGGTCACGGGAGTGCTGATCTCGGTGGTCACCTTCGGCGTGGTGTTCGCCAGCTGGCCGCAGTTCCGCGAGGCGCTCTCGCGCTACACCGAGGTGCGGGCGGGGTGGCAGAGAGCGCAGGCCGAGCTGAAGGCCGCGCAGGAGGAGCTTACGCGCATCACGGCGGAGAGCGAGCTGCGGCGCAAGGAGCTCGACCAGAAGAACGAGGAGGTCAAGCAGACGCTGCTGCGCATCCACGATCTCACCGTGAGCCTGGCGAAGACGGAGCAGGATCTCCGCGGCACGAACCAGAACCTCAAGCGCGCCGACGCCAAGGTCAAGGAGAAGGAGCGGCTGCAGGCGGCGCTGGCGGCGGAGGTGGGCAAGCTGGATGAGCAGCGCAAGGACCTGGAGAGCTCGATCGCCGCGGCGAACATCAACATCGAGGCGATCAAGACGCGGGCGGGCGAGGCGGACCTGCTGATGCCCAAGGAGCAGTACCTGGCGTACGGGCGGGTGGACGACGGCGCGGGGAACGGCCCGGCGACGGCGCTGCAGGCCGCGCTCGACCGCGTGAGCGTGCGCATGTCGGCGCAGGGCATCCCGCTTGCGGCGGAGTCGCAGGCGGCGGCGGAGCAGTTCCTCGCGAAGTACCCCTACCGCAGTGCGGGGCAGGCGTCGGTGATCATCGTCAAGGCGGCGCGCAACCTGTTCCGTGGCGAGGAGCTGCTGCTGAGCTTCGAGGCGCGGGAGCTTACGCCGCTGGCCAAGGCCGGCGACGTGGTGCTGGACGTGGAGGTGGGCGACGTCGTGGCGCGGGTGCGCGCGCTGAGCAGCGACACGCAGGAGATTCGCGTGCCCGCGAAGTTTGACAAGGAGTCGCTGGTGGACTTCACCGTGGCGCTCAACGAAGTCTACGGCCGGGCGGCGCTTAAGGCGGGGTTCCTGCCGGATCTGCGCAGCGGAGAGATGCCCTCGCCGGTCGACGCGCTGGCGAACGTCGCCGATGACCTGCTCAGCCATACGCGGCCGTTCACGATTCAGTTCGTCGCCAAGGCGCCCGCCACGGCCCTCGACGCCCTTACCGACGCCGAGATCCGCATCCTCAACGCGCCCACGCCATGAGATCCCTTCTCACCACCGGCGCGCGCATCGCGGGCATCGCCGTGCTCGGCGTCTGCGCTGGCGTGCTCACGCTGGCCGCGGCCACCGTGAGCACGCCTGCCCCGGCGAAGAACCATAAAGAGCCGCCGCCGCGCATCCCCCTGAGCGTGAACCTGCGCTTCACTGTCCGGCCCACGCTGCTGGGCCTGGTGCCGCCCGACGACCCCGAGGGCTACGGCGAGCTGTTCGTGCGCGTGACGGATCTCAGCGGCGGCATGCTGCAGGCGCACTACGAGGTGAAAGAGGAGATTGAGCAGGCGGTAGAGAAGCCTGCCCCTCTCCCCCCGGAGGACAGCGAGCATCCGCGCCCGCGGCTGACCAGCCCGATCCCCGACAGGAGACGGCATAAGCCGCAACAGGCCGCCCCACCCCCGCTGGTCGAAACGAAGAGCGTGACGCGCATCCGCCGGGGTGAGATCACCGCACTGCGCCTGGAGGGCGCACGCTACATCGAGAGCCCGCTCATGTGGTCCGACGGGGACTGGCGCACGGACTCGGGGCTGCTCTGGCTGAGCGCTGAGACGTTCGGCGCGCTCAAGGCGGAGGCGCAGGCGCCCTGGGACGCGGCGGGGGGAGGGGGCCCGGAGGAGGCATCGCGTAGCTCTCTTGCAGCCGCCGTGGCGAAGCACGCCGAGCAGCTCGGCATCGCGGCGGATGCGCCATGCCATCTGGAGCTCACGGGGGAGGGGGAGTACCCGTGCGTGGTGAACGGCGAGCGGACGCGGCTGCCGGCGCTGCGCTGCCGCGACAGCCTGGGGTTGGCCGAGTATTGGGTGCTCGACGACCAGGACAACCCGCTGGTGCTGGAGGCGACGTATCTGGGGCTGGAGCCCGCCATTGCCGCCGCCAGCGGCTACGCGATCACGGAGATCGACTTCTCGTAAGGCCCGGCCTGGAAGACCCGCATCGCGCTGCGCCCTGGGAGCGCTGGCATCCTGCCGGCATTCGGGCGACCCATCGATCGCTCCTACGGACAGCCGGTACTACGGCCCGCCGTGGCCGTAGACCATTAGAGGTCTACAGGCAGGGCCGCCTGTCGTACCGGAGGCAACTCACCCGCACAGACGGTACGGTATGCTTGTTGCGAGCGGTTGTGGATGAGCGCGTGGACCCACCGGTGGTCGTCACGGCCTACGTTGCCGCCAACGTCGCCAAGTACTGGAGGCAGGAATGAAGCTTGTTTACGACCAGGAAGTTGATGTGCTGACCATCCTGCTGGGCGACGCCGCCGTGGTGGTGAGCGACGAGGACAAGCCGGGCGTGATCATCGACTACGACGCGGCGGGGAACGTAGTCAGCCTGGAGATACTCGACGCCTCCACCCGCGTCGCCGATCCGCGCTCGGTGGAGTACGCCCTGCGAGGCTAGCTCCCAGCGGCAGGGACGCGGCGGCTACGGGTTTCCTCGCTGTTTCCTGTCCCCTGTAACCTGTTCCCTCGGCCCTTGGCCCTCGACAAGTGCGATTCCCCAAGCAGCCGGTATAAGCACGAAACAGCCGGTGTGCCCGCCGCCGATGCAGCGGGACACCATGTAAGACGCCCACGCGCGACGCAGGTTACAGCCCCGCGTCGATGAGGACAAGGAAGGCGGACACGGCGGTCCGCCCCACCGCAGCCGCGCTACAATACGGCCATGCCCGTGATCGGCATATCCGTGGACCGCCTGCACCGGCTCTTGCGCGCGCCGGTCAGCCCGGGGCAGGTGGAGCGGCTGCTGGACGAGATCGGCTGCGACGTGGAGGGCGTGACGCAGATCCGGCGCTATACCAGCCGCCACTCCGACTACAGCATCGAGGTCACGCCCAGCGAGGCGCTGCCGCTCACCGACCCGCTCTCCGGCGCGAGCGGCGCCACGTGGGAGGAGGTGTGGCAGTTCAGCGGCGAGGAGACGGTGGTGCGCCTCGACTTGCTGCCGGTGCGCCCCGACCTGTTCGACGCCGGCGGCCTGGCGCGCGCGCTGCGCGGCTACCTCGGCGTGGAAGTGGGCCTGCCGCAGTACACCGCCGCGCCCCCCGTCTGGCGCGTGGAGGTGGACCCGCGCATCGTGGACCCCGCGTTCCGGCGCCCCTACATCCAGTGCGCCATCGTGCGCAACCTGGCGATGGACGAGGAGCTGCTGCGCGCCATCATGCGGCTGCAGGAGAACCTGCACTGGGCGCTGTGCCGCGACCGCAAGTTCGCCAGCATCGGCGCCTACGACCTGGACACGCTGGCCAGCCCGATCCAGTACACGCTCGTCGACCCGCAGAGCTTCCGCTTCACGCCGCTGTTCTGGGGTCAGCGGGAGAAGGTCAGCCCGCGCACCATGCTCGCCGAGCACCCGAAAGGCGTGGCCTACGCGCACCTCGTGGAGGGCCTGGCGCTGCTGCCGGCGCTGCTCAGCGCCAACGGCAACACGCTCAGCCTGCCGCCGATCATCAACGCCGAGGAGACGAAGCTCACGGGCGCCACGCGCCACGTGCTCATCGACGTAACGGGCTCGAACCTGCCCGTGGTGGGGAAGGCGCTGGCGATCCTCGCCACGGCGCTCGTCGAGCTTGACCCGGAAGGCAACGCGGTGATCGAGCGCGTCGAGATGGCCTACCCGGACCGCCTGGACATCACGCCAGCCCTCGAAATCGAGAGTTTCACGGTGGACCCGGAGCGTGCTGCAAGGCTGCTCGGAGTGGGCGTTTCACGCGCCGACTGCGTTGAGCTGCTCCAGCGGATGCGCCATGGCGTGGAGGACGCGGGCCGTGGGCTGCTCAGCGTGACCGTGGCGCCCTACCGCAACGACATCATGCACGAGGTGGACCTGATCGAGGACATCGGCATCGCCTACGGCTATCACAACGTGCCGCAGACGCTGGTGCCGACGTTCACCGCAGGCGAGAGCCTGAGCATCAACCGGCTGGGACGGGTGGCGGCGCAGGCGCTTACGGGGCTTGGTTTCACGGAGGTCTTAAGCCTGGTTCTCACAAGCGAGAAAGACCAGTATGAAAAGCTCCGGCGCGATGTGGCTCCGCGGCGCGTGATGGTGGCCAACCCGGCGAGCGTGGAGCAGACGATGCTGCGCGAGAACCTCTACAGCTCGCTGCTCGAGCAGCTCAGCATGAACACCGACCATCCGCTGCCGCAACGCATCTTCGAGGTGGGCGACGCGGCGACCTACGGCTGGCCGGTGAGCGGCGCGGAGGGCACGGCTGGTGCCAATGCCGGCGAGGGGGGCTCGTCCGCGGTGGGGGCGGATGCGGGCATGGCGGGCGTAGCGCCCTACGAGCTGCGCGTGGCCGCGGGGGCGATCTGCGCCGTGCGCGCGGGCTACAGCGACGGGCGCAGCGTGCTCGACGCGCTGCTCGCCGAGCTGCAGCTCGATGGCGTGTATCGCGCGCTTGGGCCTGAGGAGAACCCCACGGCGCTTCCCGGCCGCGCCGCGGCGGTGTATCCGAAGCCGCCGGCGATGGAGGCGGAAGCCGCGCCCGGAGCAGATGCCGCGCCAGCGGTCGGCGCGGCTATCAGCCGCCCGGACGAGGGCGGCAAGATGCCGCCGCTACCGGCAGAGCCGCAGCCCTTCGCCGAGGTGTTCGAGGTGCACCCGGAGGTGCTCACGCGCTGGGGCCTGGGCAACCCGGTGGTGCTGTTCAGCGTCGTGCTCGGCGATGCCGTGCCGTAGGGGCGACCGACCGGTCGCCCGAATGCCGCCTGGAAGGCGGCGCTCCCAGGCCATGAGGCACGCCCGCGCAGACGGGGCGTCTGCGCTACCCCTGTCACCTGTAACCTGTCACCTGTAACCTGTCACCTGTCCCCTCGCTGCCGGCGGCAGGGACGCCGCCGCTACGGTGGCGTGGACGCGGGCCGCATCTCTGCGGCCCCTACGCCCTATTCCCTCGTTTTCCCTCATTCGCTCACCGGCGGAGTTTCTCCGGTATAATCTGCCCGAGTCTGAACGATTCTGCTTTCCGGCTTGGCGGGAGGCGACTGACGGGTGGTGTGATGAGCAACTTTGACTACTTCTCGACGGTGAAGTACGAGCCTCCGGAGAAGCGGGGGCCGAGCCCGGGGGTCTTCATCGCCATCGGCGTGGTCGCACTGGGCCTGATCGGCGGCGCGGCGTGGTACTTCCTCATGGGCCCGGGGGCGCCGAAGGAAGAGACGGGCGGGTTCCTCGGCTTCGCCCCGGCGGCGGTGAGCGCGGGCAAGCCGATGGCCTGGCGCACGCTGGACACCTACGACTGGCTGGTGACCGAAGACCACCCGCGGCCGACGGTGACCGTGGCGGACTTCAACCGCGATGGCGGCGACGACATCCTGCAGGTGGACTTCAGGGGCGCGACCAACATCATCGAGCCCAAGGGCGAGAAGCAGCACGTGCGCGGCGCCAGGTGGCTGGTGATGTCGCGCTTCACGCCCTGGGACTTCAACGGCGACGGCGTGTCCGAGCTCGTGCCGGAGGGCTACCTCTACGCCTATTTGCCGACGGCCAGCGGGACCTACACCACGCAGCGTCTGATAGGCGGCTGAGGGGGCGGTGGAGGCTCGTGCAGCTTCACCCCTAGAGCAGATGCCCCGACGGCGATGCAAGCCATCTCGCGTGGAACAAACACGCCGGTGATCAGCATCACCGGCAGCGTCAGCCTGTTCCTGCCGCCTGGCGACGACAAGGGACGCATCTTCGCTGCCGATATGGACGGCGATGGGCGCAGCGACCTGATCGTCGAGAAGCGCGGGATCGTGCCCACCTGGCAGGCTTTCGCGCCACCCGGCCTGCGCTTCGCCTCGTTCCTGATGGACTTCTCGACCCGCAGCCCGGTCGTCGGCGACATAGACGGCGACGGCCGCGCCGACCTGGTGAACTATGAGCGGCCGTTCCTCGGCGTGTACAGCTACGAGAAGCCGCGGCGGGAACTGAGCGGCTGGCCGGAGGGACAGGAGCCGTCGGCGGCCTTCGACATCGACGGCGACGGGCGCGACGAGGTGTTCAGCTGCCACAGCGCGCTGGCCAACCGCGAGTTCTATGACAAGCGCGGGATGCTGAAGCCGGAGTGCTCGCCCAAGCTCGGCGACAAGCGCGCGCTCAGGGCCTGGCAGGCGCAGATGTGCCTGCCGACGGGCGGGCTGTACTTCCCCAAGACCGGCAAGTTCGTGCGGCTGGAGTTCCCGAAGACCGACTATCGCCGCAACATCTTCACCGGCAGCCGCGGCGAGATCGCCTTCGGCGACCCCGACGGCGACGGCGAGAACCTCGTCTACGTCATGCCCAGCCTGGGCAGCATGCTGCTGGCCTTCGATCGCAACGGCAAGCTGCGCTACTACCAGGAGTTCGGCGAGGCGGGGCTCAGCATCAACATGCTGAAGCGCGGCAAGAAGAACTACCTCCTGGTCCAGCTCGAGAAGAAGCTGGAGATCTACCCGTAGCAGTGCTCACATCTTCGGTAGGCGGCACTTCAGTGCCGCCGTCATGACGTAATCACGGGTAGGTGGTAGGCGGCACTTCAGTGCCGCCGGCGTGGAACGTAGGCGCTAGCCGGGGGTTTGTCCATGGGACCTGGCGATTTCAACCCGCAGGGGATTGCTCTCGATGTACTGTCTGAATTTCTCTAGCTCTCGCTCGCTCCTGATCACCCGCTCGTGATAGCGTTCCTGCCACACGGGTTGTCCAATGGTGCCGCGCAAGTGATTGATTTCGCGAGCGCTTAGCCCCTTGAGAACCTGTATCACGCGAGGTAACGACGGAATGAGCATGTCCTGACGCCCCGAGAGCTTAGGGTCACAAAGCACTAGGATGCCGTGGACGTGATCAGGCATTACCTGGAAAGCGTCGGCGGTCGTCCCTGGGAAGCGTTGAGGAAGGGATCGCCAGAGCCGTTCAACAGTGTGCCCGGCCGGTGACGGGACGAATTGGCCTGCCACCACGTTACCCAGCAAGGGCATCCTCCCGTGGGTGGCGAACGTCACGAAGTACCCTGCCGCAGACCCGTAGTCGTGCAGAGGATGGCGCACCCGCGCATCCTAGCATGTGAAGTGGTGCTGGTAGGCGGGGGTTCAGCTCCACCGCTTCAGCGGCGGCACTAAAGTGCCGCCTACCATGGAAAATGAGTGCAGCGCTAGCTCAGCTCGGTGCCGTTGCAGATGATGTGGAACGAGCAGCCCAGGAAGCGCGCGGCGCTGCGGCACATCACCATGCGGCTCATGAAAATCTCGAAGTAGTCCATCACCGTGGCGATCGAGCTGTCGATTTCGAGCAGTAGCCTGATGCGGTGCAGCTTGCCGTCCACCGCCAGCGCCGAGCTGGTCACGGCGTAGTTCACGTCGTCGTGAATGTCGCCCCGCGCGGGGTCATAGTGCCGCACGCGGCTGCGGTGCACGTCAGCCTTGTCGCCGAGCATCACCGCGGCGCAGATGTTGTTGTACACCTGGCCGTACTCCTCCTCGTGGTTGCCGATCGCCGAGAGTACCAGCGCCGCCTGGCGGTTGGTGAAGCCGTGGCGCTTGAGGATCGGGAAGACCAGGGCCACGCTGGTCTGGCCGTGATTCGTGCGGCAGATGAAGTTGCCGATGTCGTGCAGGTAGCCCGCGACCCGCGCCAGCTCTACATCCTCACTGGGATAGCCCAGCCTCTCGAGGATCATCCCTGAGCCGAGCGCGACCCGGCGCGCGTGCCGCGAGCCATGCTCGGTGTAGCCGATGACGGCCATGTGCGTGTCGGCTAGTTCGAGGTACTCCTGAACCTCGGGGTCATGTTGCAGGGCGTCGAAGAAACCAAGCGTGGCTTGCTCAGTAGTCTGAGTCTCTTTAGATATGTTCATAAGTAGTCATGATCCTAGTCCTGCGGATGGGTGGGGATAGATGAGCTCCCGCGAGAGCAGGCCAGTGATTATACCCCTTCAGCAGTGTGCACCGTCCTTTGGCAGTTGATCAGACGATGCATGTGAGCGGCGCAGTGCAGCGTTGGCCTGTGCATCGTGCGGACGGATGGTCACGCTCTCTCAGCAGCGATGGGCATGACTCGGGAAGAGTGAGCAGCGCAGATGGCGACACGCAAGCGAATTGCGCAGAAGCGCGGGGATAGACGTGGACAGCGTGAAACCGATCAGTCGTGTGAGGGTTCGTCGGTCGTGCAGTCCATGGGATCCGGCAGCCAGAGGCACGGTGCGTCCGGCATGAGCGGCGTGACCGGCAGGTGGCAGGCCTCGGGGAGGCAGACGCAGGGCGCGTCGGGAGTGCAGGGGACCACCGGCTTGTGGCAGGGTGCGGTGACGCAGGGCAGGCAGTCATCCGGGAAGCAGGGCACAGCGCAGCGATGAGACGGTGGGCAGACGCAGCGGCAGGGCTCGATCTTCGGGCAGAGATGGATGATCGCGTGGCAGCAGGAGTCCGCCGCGGCGCGGCAGTTCGGGGCACACGGCGAATCGCCGCTGGCGAGCGCTTGATACGGCATCGCCAGTGAGACGGCGAGGAGGCCCAGCACCATGACGAGCAGCGTGCGCACGGCGTCATTGTACAAGATGCGCCGTGGCCGGTGCGCGCTCAAGCCCGGTTACTCCGGTAAGATCAGCATGGTGGAAGCGGCGGAGCGAATTGCGGCGAAGCTTAGGGAGCTGCCCGACAGCCCGGGCGTGTACCAGCTCAAGGACAGCCGCGGGCGCATCCTCTACATCGGCAAGGCGCTGAGCCTGAAGAGCCGCGTGCCGACGTACTTCCAGCCCTCGGCGCGCCAGGACCTGCGCATCCGCCACTTCGTCAAGCGCATCGCCGACCTCTCCTGGATCATCGTGCCCAGCGAGCTGGACGCGCTGATGCTGGAGTCGAGCCTGGTGCGCCAGTTCCAGCCGCCCTTCAACACGCTGCTCAAGGACGACAAGAGCTACCCCTACGTGAAGATCACGCTCAATGAGCCGTTCCCGCGGGTGATGCTGACGCGCAGCTACGAGGCGGACAAGGCGAAGTACTGGGGGCCGCTGACGAGCGTGCGCGAGGTGCGCAGCGCGGTGCGCTTCATCGCCTCGCTCTTCCAGCTCCGCACCTGCAGCCTGGAGATCGACGCCAAGCGCCAGTACCCCAAGCCGTGCCTGGACTACCACCTGAAGATCTGCAGCGGCCCCTGCGCTGGCCTGATCGGCCGCGAGGAGTACCGCCGGCTGGTGGGGTTTGCGGTGGAGTTCTTCAACGGCCACTACGGCCGCGTGATGGACGAGCTTAAGCGCCGGATGCAGGAGTGCGCGGCGCAGCGGCTCTACGAGAGCGCGGCGCGCTACCGCGACCTCATCGCCGCTGCCGAGAAGAGCATCGCCCGCCAGCGCGTGATCGGCAAGCCGGGGGAGGAGCTGGACGTGGTGGGCATCGCCCGCAGCCGCGACCGGGCCTGCGTGCTGCTGTTCGTCGTGCGCGACGGGCGCGTCGCCGGCGACCGCAAGTTCGTGCTGAAGCAAGCGCTGGATGGGGACGGCGGGCAGGAGAGCGACCGCGACGTGCTGGCGGCATTCTTCAAGCTGCACTACGCCAACCCGCAGAGCGTGCCTGCTGAGATCGTCCTGCCCTGGGAGCCGTCCGAGGCGGAGCTGCTCTCGCAGTGGCTGATGCGCCTGCGTGCGTCGGCGCAGGCGAGCGCAGGGGCGGATGGCGAGCGCGCAGGGGTCGGCGCGGTGAAGTTGACGGTGCCGCGGCGCGGGCACAAGCGCGAGCTTTTGGAGATGGCGATGCGCAACGCCGCCGAGCATCTGCACACCGTGCTGCTCGGCGAGGCGGAGGACTTCGTCGTCAGCCCGGGCCAGCAGGCGCTCGCCGAGCACCTCGGCTTGGCGGCGGTCCCGCGGCGCATCGAGGGCTACGACGTGGCGTGCCTGCATGGGCGGCAGGCGACGGGGGCGATGGTGGTGTTCGTCGGCGGGCGCAAGGCGGGCGACGAGTACCGCACGTTCAACATCCGCCTCAAGGACACCCCCGACGACTATGCGATGCTGCGCGAGACGCTCCAGCGCCGCCTGCGCCGCTTGCTCACCGACCCGGCCTGGGCGCGCGAGGTGGACCTGATCATGGTCGACGGCGGCAAGGGGCAGCTCAGCACCGCCCAGGCTGTGCTGGATGAGATCGAGGCGTCGGTGGAGTTCAGCACGCAGCAGAAGGAGCGCATCGCCGAGCTGAAGCTGATCAGCCTGGCGAAGCAGGAAGAGGCGATCTTTCATTACGGCCCGGACGGCGCGGCAGCCGAGTTGCGCCTGCCGCACACCGATGCGGGGCTGCGGCTGCTGGTCGCCGTGCGCGACGAGGCGCACCGGGCGTGCCACGCGCAGCACGTACGGATGCGCGACAAGGCGATGCGCCTGGGCGTGCTGGAGACGATCCCCGCCCTTGGGCCGCAGCGGCGCGCGGCGCTGATCGCGCACTTCGGCAGCGTCAAGCGCCTGCGCGAGGCGGACGCATCGGAGATCGCCGAGGTGAAGGGCATCGGGCCCTTCCTGGCAGCGCACATCCGGCGCTTCCTCGACCGCGACGTGGAGCTGGAAGAAGGCAAGGCGAAGATCCGCCGCGAGATGCGCATCGTGCGCGACGGCCGCGGCACCCGGGGGTAGGGGCGGGCCCCTGCGCCCGCCCAACAAACCCGTAGCGCCCGGCGTCCCTGCCGGGCGACCTTTGAACCGGCGGCAGGGGCGGCTTCCTGCCGCCCGCTACGGGATTCGGGCGGGTAACATTATGTTGTTGCTGTCCTGCGGCGGAGGTAGATGGTGCGAGACATGATTGCCCTGGCGCTGGCGTTCGCGCTGTTGCTCATCCCGCAGGCGGGTTGCACGGCGAGCCGCAGCGGACGCAGCGCCGGAGGCGATGCGGCGGTGCTCAAGGCGCTGCCCGCGCTCGCCAAGCTGCCCCCCGCCCCCGCAATGTCCGCGCGCAAGGATGCCTCGGACGCGGAGTACGAGCTGCTGCTCAGCCCGCCGGTGCTCAAGTCCGGCGGCAGCAGCGCCACGTACACGTCGTCGCCGCGGCAGATCTCACTCGTTCCGCTGGACGGCAGGACGATGGCCTACAGCGTCTTCGGCCTGGGAGGCTTGCCCACCGACGGCAGCGTGATCCCGCTCAAGCTCAAGCTGACGGGCTCCGGCAATTACTGGCTCGCCGTGAGCGACTATGCGCATGGAAGCTGGCAGTACCTTGACTATGTCGGAACTGGCGACTACACGCTGAGCTCCGGCGCGGGGCTGATCTCACCCACTGGCAGCTTCTACGCCGCGCTCATCGCCTGGCAGACGCCGGCGAGCATGAGCAGCGTGCTCGCCACGCTGAGCGGGCAGGCGCCGGGTGGCCCGCACGAGCTGTGGTACTTCACCATGGCCAACCTGCTCGTCGACCAGAACCTCACCGACGCCATCGCGCTGCTCAACCGCGCCGCGGCGGCGGGCTACACCAAGGTCGTGCACGCCGACTACAAGTTCGGCGCGATCGACATGCAGAGCCAGCACTACTACGACAACCTTGAGATCTACAAGGACGCGGCGGCGGCGGCGGGCATCGAGATCATCCCCGGCCTCGTCCCCATCGGCTACTCCAACTCGATCCTCAACCACGACCCCAACCTGATCGAGGGCCAGGGGGTGGTGGACTGCCACTTCCGCGCCTCGGCTGCGACCGCCGACGTGGTGCAGGACCCCGCCACGACGATCGTCAACGGCGACTTCGAGAACCACAGCGGCGACAGCTTCCCGGGCTGGAACCAGATGGACGGCGCGGGCATGTCCACCTTCGCCGATACGGCGGTGTTCCACGGCGGCAGTGCGAGCATGCGCTTCGAGAACTACACCGCCGGCAACCCCACCGGCAACGACCGCATCCGCCAGCAGATCACGGTCGCGCCCTGGAACTGCTACGCGGTGAGCATCTGGCTGAAGACCGACGCTGTCTCGCCCTCTGACAGCCTCTGGTTCCGCATCTTCAGCGGCGACTTCAGCCGCATGCTGACCTTTCTCACCTACCCGATCCAGTCCACCCAGGACTGGACGCAGTACTACCTGATCTTCAACAGCCAGGATGAGACGCAGGTGCACTTGTATATCGGTCTCTGGGGCGGGCAGAGCGGGCAGTTCTGGATCGACGACGTGAGCATCGAGAACACCGGGCTGATCAACCTCATCCGGCGCAGCGGCGCGCCGTTCACGGTGAAGAGCGGCGACGGCAGCACGACGTACAGCGAGGGCAGTGACTACGAGCCGGTGGAGGACCCGCTGATGGGGCGGCAGGGGACGTGGAACATGGACTACGACCTCTACCACGCCCGCCCGGTGATAACCCTCACCCCCGGCTCGGCGATCAAGGACGGCGACGACCTGCGCGTCAGCTACTACCACGCCGTGTTCGTCTACGACATGCAGCCGACGTGCTGCCTCACCGACGAGGGAGTCTACGACGTCATCCGCACCACCCTGACGCAGATCAACACGCGCCTCGCGCCGAAGGCGGTGTTCATCGGCATCGACGAGACGCGGGTGATCAACTGGTGCGAGGGCTGCCAGTCGCGGGGGCTGACGGCGGGGGGCTTGCTGGCCTACGCTGCGGGGCGCATCGAGCAGATCGCCCACGAGGTCAACCCCCAGTGGAAGCTGATCACCTGGTCCGACATGTTCGACCCCAACCACAACGCGCACGACGACTACTTCCTGGCGCGGGGCACGGTGGCGGGAAGCTGGGACGGGCTGCCCGCAGCCTGGGACATCGGCAACTGGAACAGCGGGGCGAGCCGCAGCGAGACGCTGTCGTTCTTCAGCGCGCGCACTAACCGCCAGATCCTCTGCGGCTATTATGACGAGCCCGGGCCCACCTACAGCATCGGCGACTGGCTCACCGACGCCAAGCCCTATGTGGGCGTCTACGCCGTGATGTACACGACCTGGCAGCCCGACTACACTGCGCTTGAGGCGTGGGGGCAGGCGGTGCGCGACTGGGAGGCCGCCAACCCGTAGGGGCGCCCTGGGAGCGCCGCTATCCTGGCGGCAATTCAGAATGCCGGCTGGAAGCCAGCGCTCCCAGGCAGGGGCGGCTCGCGAGCCGCCCCTACAGAGAGGGGCCGCACAAGTGCGGCCCCTACGAAAGAACCCGCCGGGCGTATAATCTGCCGCCTTGCTCATCGAAGAGCCGGACTTCGACCGCGCCAGGGCGTGGATGACCCGCGAGGACGGACTGCGCCTGCTGTTGCGCAACCGCCTCGCCTCCGACCCGGAGCAGCCCCGGCGGGCATTTGTGGACAACCGCGAGTCGCCGCGCCTCGCCTTGGCAATCCAGGGCATCACGGTACTGACCGTGGGCGACCCGGCGCTCTACGCCCAGGCCGCGGCGGACCTGTTCCACTACCGCCTGGCGTGCGATCCGCCCTGGCCGGACGATGCGGCGGAGGCGGAGTGGGCGAAGGAGCCGGGCGGGCGGCGGCTGATCCTGCAGTCGTGCCCCAAGTTCTTCCGCCAGGCGATCCTCGACGCGGGGTTCATCGAGCAGGAGAGCGAGCACGGCAAGCCGCACTATCTCTACTACGTCCTGGGGGAGCCGCACCTGAGCCGCTTCGTCGTGCATCCCTGCCGCCTCGGCGTGGGCCTGGAGCTTTACGACAACCTGCGCAGCGGTATCCCTTATGACGAGAGCGGCGAGTACACGCGGGAGTGCCTTGAGAAGGGGCCGAGCTTCGTCTGCGAGCTGCACGGGGAGAAGATGTGCTGGGCCTGCACGCACTTAAGCGGCTCGATGGGGATGATCTATACGCCGCCGCCGCACCGCCGCAACGGCTACGGCCGCTCCCTCGCCGCGTTCCAGACCGACCACATGCTCAGGCGCGACGGCTATGCCTTCTGCCACGTGATGGAGGAGAACGTGGCGAGCTACGGCATGCTCGACAGCCTGGGGCTGAGCCGCCTGCCCGAGCCGCTGACAGGGCGCACCGTGCTGTGGCCCTAGCCGCCCGTGACCTCGTTCAGCCACGCCAGGTACTCGAAGCTGGCGAGCTCGATGGGCACGGCGGCGATCTCCGGCGTGGTGTAGGGGTGCAGCTCGCTGAGGCGGTCGCGCAGCGCCGGCCAGCAGGCCTCGCAGGTCTTGAGCAGCACCAGCACCTCCTGCTCGTGGCGCAGCATCCCCTCCCAGATGAAGATGCTCTCCATCCCGGGGATGACCTGGGCGCAGGCGCAGAGCCGCTCGGCGACGAGGATGCGCGCCGCCTCGACCGCCTGCTC
>Ga0315282_10001123_pt1 | contig 51470 bp, 48 predicted proteins | sample YL17G07_20_MG_FD_203693 | JGI IMG/M metagenome (GOLD analysis project Ga0315282, IMG submission 203693) | Sediment microbial communities from Yellowstone Lake, YNP, Wyoming, USA - YL17G07_20 | ecosystem: Environmental > Aquatic > Freshwater > Lake > Sediment | place: USA: Wyoming | collected...
TTGTCCTCGGGCCGCTAGACAGCATCATAAAAGGCCTGACATTCACCCCGATTTTCGATAGCAAGGCCTATGCTTTCCTCTTGTGTCTGGCTATGGCAGTGGTGGGAGGCGCTCTGGACTTCGTCGCCAACCTGGGCCTCAAAAGGATCGAAGAATCGTGATGTTTCTTTTTTGATAACGGAGAGGGCGTGGCGCGGTTTGTAAATAAATGAAACTCACTAGCCTAAATGGTGTAGGGGTGGTGGGTTTCGCTACGCTCCAACCGCCCTACTATTCTGTGAATGACAATATCTGCAGCGACCAGCGAATTTCATTGGTAGGGGCGTTCAATTTAACGCCCCTATTTTTTGTTACTTCTGGCGTTAGAATGTTAGAATTAGGGAGCAGAGGAAATTTCTGTGGAAATCGCTCATAAAAATATTCTCGATCTTACCTATCATGAGTTGAAGGAACTGGTGGGCTCGCTGGGACAGCCTGCCTATAGGGCTGACCAGATAGCGTGGTGGGTTTATAAGAAACTGGCCGTTTCCTTTGAGGAGATGACAGACCTTCCCCAATCGTTCCGTCGGAAGCTTGCCGAAGTGGCGTCGTTATCCAGTCTTACGCCTATAGATGAGAAAATCTCTGGGGACGGGCAGACCAGGAAAGTGCTGTTCAGGCTGGACGATGGCAGGACTATCGAGTCTAGCCTTATGCTATACGAGAAGACCGGTTCGAGCCGGGAACGGCGCACAGTCTGCGTCTCTACTCAGGTGGGATGCCCAGTCGGATGCCCCTTTTGTGCTACGGGACAGCAGGGCTTCGAACGCAATCTCCGTCCCGGCGAGATCATCGAGCAGGTCCTGTATTTTATGCGTCTGGTCAGCGCGGAACAGGTAAGCGGGGAGGTGACAACGGACTCAGCCAGACGCCCGGTTACCAATGTGGTGTTCATGGGCATGGGGGAGCCGTTGGCCAACTATGAAGCGGTATGGCAGTCTGTTGAGACATTGAACTCCAAGCATGGCTTGGGACTTGGAGCGAGGCAGATAACCGTTTCCACCGTGGGGCTGGTGCCCCAGATTAAGCGCCTCGCTGAGGAAAGCATCCACGTCGAGCTGGCTATCTCTCTGCACGCTGCCAATGACGCTCTCAGAAACAGGCTTGTCCCCATTAATAAAAAGTATCCCCTGAACCAATTGATTCCCGCATGCCGGGAATACTCTAAGAAAACAGGGCGTCGCCCCACATTCGAGTATGCCCTTTTCCAGGGGGTAAACGATTCTACAGTAAACGCACGTGAGCTGGCACGATTACTGGAAAGCATGAATTGCCAGGTGAACCTGATAGCTGGAAATCCAAGTGCCTGCAAAGAATTTGTTCCGTCGCCTATGAAGAGAGTGCTTGCGTTTCAGGAGATGCTGAAGGACAGCGGGGTTTCCAGCACAGTACGGATATCCAAGGGTGTGGATATAGAGGCAGGTTGCGGCCAGCTACGCAGCCGGTTGACCTGTGCCTGATAAATTTAAGGGGCGACCTTTGGCCGCCCCTGGAGTGCTTAGGTTTTTGAGGCGACTAGCGAGCTCTTCTCTCGACCTCGCAACCCATTTTGCGCAGCTCTGCCATCAGCGAAGTGGGGTCTTCCGAGGTGAGATGGACAACGAAGTTATGCTGGTCTCGCTCTGGAACAGGGAGCATGAACATTGTTTCTACTTCCAGGCCTAGCCTGTTGATGATGCCTATGATTTGCTCAATCTGCTTGGTGCCGCCGCAGTTCTTCACAATCAGTCGAGAGCCGGGCTTGCCTATCCCCAGTATAGGGTTGAGTATCTTATAGAAGAAGTCGTTAGTGGTGGCTATGCCCACCAGCCTGCCGTTGTCCACCACTAACAGGGCACCTATCTTCTTCTCCTGGGCCAGTGTTACGCCTTCCTCAACAGTAGCGTCAGGGCTAACTGTTATCGGATTCTTTGTCATAACGTCTTTAACTGTGACCTTGTTCAATATGCGGGTGAGGTCATGTATGTTGAAGCTCGAAACCTGGGAAGGGCCTACTCTGTCAAGCTGGTCACGGGTGACTATGCCCATCAGTACGCCTCTATCCACCACAGGTAAGCGCCGCAAATGATGGGCCTCCATTACTCTCCTTGCTTCAGCCAGAGAGGTATTGCTGGATATGGTGAACACATTGGTAGTCATTACATCGCTCATATACATGGGTGGCCTCCGTTACAACAAATGAGACTATCTGGCGGCCCCGTCGGGGCAAAAATCCATGTAGTGGAATTCTATGCGGAGTGAGGCACTGTGTCAAGGTCTCAGCCAGGCCTAAACCGGTGAAACTGTGATATACTACTCTCGGCAGGTGCAAAATGAAAGTAGATGTAATTATGGCGCCGACTTTTCTTAAGAAAGACGAACTTAAGGGATGCCTGTGCGCCGTCGTCGATGTCCTCAGGGCAACCAGCACTATCATCACAGCGCTGGCCAGCGGGGCGATTGAGGTGCATCCCTGTATGACCGTGGAGGAAGCGAAGGTAAGCGTTGCCAAACTGCCTCGCGACTCCTATCTTCTCGGCGGGGAAGAGATGGGCGAAAACATTCCTGGCTTTGACCTGGGGAACTCGCCCTTGGAATACATGTCTAGGAAAGCGGTTGGGGGTAAGGTTATATACTCCTATACCACGAATGGCACAGGCGCGATTCGCAAAGCCTTTGAAAAGAGTGGTAACCCTGCATATATTGCTGCTCTGCTGAACGTGTCTGCGGTGTCAGCGGCGATTGCAAAAACAGCTTCTGCTGGTAAATTCGAAGGAATTATCATTCTCTGTGCAGGTCGCCAGGGCAAGCCTTCGGAGGAAGACAACTTCTGCGCAGGATTGATGGTTGATGCGCTTACTCGCGGGCTCAGGGCATGTGGTGTTGTACCCGGACTAGGAGACACAGCTTCTACCGTAGCCAAGGACGCGGTTTCCAACAGAGGACACAGTCTGGGAGTGTTGAGGTCAAGCGAGCACGGACAGTACCTGGAATCTCTTGGTTTCGAGGATGACTTGGTATTCGCCTCCAGGATAGACCTGTATGATGTGGTTCCCGTTTTCGACGGAGAACGCGTTATTCTGCCGAAGTGACTTTCCACAAAAAACCTTTTACAGGGTCTTGACAGGGTTTCCTAATTAGTGTAGTATGCTAGGCAAACAGTTTCCTACTGCCGAGCCTGATTATAATATAAGAAGCTTTGTAATGGGTTTTGAAACACAGGATGTCGAGAGAAAATGCCTCTCCATCCTTAAAGTTCTAAGTGATGACCAGGAGCCACTGGGGGCCAGGGTCATTGCCCACAGGCTCAAGAACTATGGAATTGAGCTGAGCGAGAGAGCAGTTCGCTATCACCTCAAGATGATGGACGAACGCGGCTTTACGCGGCTCGAGGGTCGGGATGGACGTTTGCTGACTGAGCGGGGGCTGGAAGAGATAAAAAGCGCCCTCGTAAAATACAAGGTCGGGTTCGCTATCTCCAGAATTGAACTCCTCGCCTTCCGCACCGACTTCGATCTCGAGAGACGGCAAGGTCCTATACCTGTTAACGTCTCCTTTTTCCCCAAGGAAAAGTTCAAGAAGGCATTACAGGCAATGAAGCCTGCCTTTGAAGCAGGCCTTTGCGTAAGCGACCTCGTTGCAGCGGCTTCAGAGGGAGAGAAACTCGGCGAGTTCGTCGTTCCTCAGGGCACTATGGGACTGGCCACTGTTTGCAGCATCGTCATTAATGGCTCCTTGCTCAAAGCAGGGGTTCCCATGGATTCCAGATTCGGCGGGATATTGCAGATCCGGAATCACAAACCATTTCGCTTCGTGGAACTGATCCACTACACAGGCTCGTCTCTGGATCCCTCAGAGGTATTCATCAGAGCCAGGATGACCTCTGTGAATGAGGCTATTCAAAAGGGTGACGGTAAGATACTGGCCAACTTTCGTGAGATACCAGCCCTCTGCCGCGGTATAGCGGAGAAGGTAGTGGAGGGGCTCAAAGCCGCCGGCTTGAACGGCCTATTGGTGATGGGAAATACCAGCGAGCCAGTGTGTGAAATCCCTGTTGAACTCAACAGAATTGGGATGATTCTCTTGGGTGGGATGAATCCTGTGGCTGCTGCTGAGGAAGCCGGCGTGGAGGCTGAGAACCATGGCATGAGCACTGTAATGGAGTATCGAGATCTAATCAAATTTGAGGAGTTGTAGATGGACATAGTGAAAGTCATACCATGCCTGGATATCAAGGATGGCAGGGTAGTCAAAGGAATAAAGTTCGTGAACCTCAAGGATGCCCGAGACCCTGTGGAAGCAGCGAAAGCTTATTGTAAAGAAGGAGCGGACGAGCTTGTCTTCCTCGACATTTTCGCTACTGTACAAAATAGGAAGACCAGATTGGAATGGGTCAGGAAGGTCTGCGACGTGGTGACCGTTCCCTTCGCAGTCGGCGGCGGCATAGGGAGCATCGAGGATATGCAAGAACTTTTCAAAATCGGGGTCAATAAGGTCTCTATCAACACTGCCGCTGTCAGAAACCCGAACCTGATAAAAGAGGCTGTCAAGAAATTCGGGAAAGGAAAGATTGTTGTCGCCATCGATGGGAAAAAGAACCGCAAGGGCAGTAAAGCACCTAGGCTGGAGGTTGTGATAAAGAGCGGTACTGAGGGGACAGGGCTTGATATCGTGACGTGGGCGAAAAAGGTGGAGAAGCTGGGTGCCGGTGAGATACTGCTCACCAGCAAGGATGCCGATGGCACAAAGAAAGGTTATGACTTGGAGATGACTAAGGCGTGTGCTGAAGCGGTCTCTATCCCGGTCACCGCTTCAGGCGGTGCGGGCAAATTGGAGCACCTCTATGAGGCCGTAGTCATAGGAAAGGCATCAGCGGTGCTGTGTGCTTCGGTCTTCCACTTCGGGGAAATATCGATACCTGAAGCTAAGAGGTATCTCAAAAAGAAAGGAATTCCGGTAAGATTCTAAATCTGGGCGGCTGACGCCTATTTAAAGGATTACTAAAATAAAATCCAATGGTAAGGAGCATAAGATGAACCTGAGACGACCAAATTCAAACGAAGCAACCAGAAGTGCCAATCGTTCTCGCGATGTGGCTCCCATGAGTGGCCTTTGCACTCGCTGCATCGACGGCTGCCGGGGCAATTGCGAAGTCTTTAGAGCAACTTTCCGCAGCAGGGAGCTAATATACCCAGGCCCATTCGGTGAGATTACTGCTGGCGGCGACAAGGAGTACCCCATTGATTATTCTCATCTCAATATCCAGGGCTATGCCCTCGGTGCCAAAGGATTACCCAAGGGTGTTAAGGGAAATCCTGACACAGCTATTTTCCCTGCTGTGAATACCGAAACTGAGTATGGCTGGACCAAGAAAGTCAAGATGAAGGTTCCTATCTTCACCGGAGCCCTGGGTTCCACAGAGATAGCCCGCAAGAACTGGGAGCACTTCGCAATTGGCGCTGCCATCAGCGGTGTCACACTGGTCTGTGGCGAGAACGTTTGCGGCATCGACCCGAAGCTTGAGCTTGACTCCAAGGGCAAAGTGGCTTTATCGCCCGACATGGATCGCCGCATTGAGGTATACAGACGCTACCACCAGGACTATGGTGAAATCCTGGTACAGATGAATGTAGAGGACACTAGGCTGGGTGTCGCCGAATACGTGCACAAGAAACACGGGCTCGAGACTATTGAGTTGAAGTGGGGGCAGGGGGCCAAGTGCATTGGAGGCGAGATTAAGGTCAACAGCCTGGATAGGGCGCTGGAACTGCAGAAACGCGGATACATCATAACTCCGGACCCCTTAGACCTGGTTATCCAGGCCGCCTTCAAGGAGGGCGCTATCAAGGAGTTCGAGCGGCACAGCCGCATGGGGTTTATAGACGAAAAAGGTTTTTACGCCGAAATCGAGAGATTGAGGAATGTGGGATTCAAGCGCATCACCTTGAAGACTGGTGCTTATAGTCTGCGTGAATTAGCCATGGCCATCAAGTGGGGCTCAAGGGCGAAAATCGACCTGCTAACCATAGATGGCGCCTCCGGTGGAACCGGTATGAGCCCCTGGCGCATGATGGAAGAGTGGGGAATACCCAGCCTATATCTGCATGCCGCTGCCTATGAGTTCTGCAAGAGGCTGGCTGATAAAGGCGAGCGCCCGCCCGATATAGCCTTCGCTGGAGGATTCAGCAGCGAAGATGGCGTGTTCAAGGCGCTTGCTCTTGGCGCACCGTTTGCCAAAGCGGTTTGCATGGGGCGAGCTTTGATGATCCCGGGCATGGTGGGCAAGAACATCGCCATCTGGCTTAAGGAAAACAACCTGCCCAAGACGGTTAGTGAATTTGGTTCTACTCCAGAGGAGATCTTTGTCTGCTGGGAGGCGATTTCGAATATTGTGGGCAAGAGCGAGATGAAGGATATCCCTCTGGGAGCGGTAGGAATTTACAGCTATGCCGAGAAGATAAGAGTGGGACTGCAGCAGTTGATGGCAGGTGCCAGGTGCTTCAATGTGCCCGCAATCAGCAGGAAGGATATCATGTCCTTGACCGAAGAATGCGCCAAGGTCACCGGGATACCCTACCTGATGGAAGCTTATAGAGAAGAGGCGCTGAAGGTTCTCGACAGCTAGTTCTGAGATTCGACGGTGCAAGTGGGCTCCGACCAACGTCGGAGCCCACTTGCCATAAAACATCCATTATTTTCCTCCTGAATCTCATATTCTTAAGACCTCACGATCAAAATTTGCATCATATCTGTGCTTTGGAGAAAAAGAGGGACTTTTTAAGCCTATTTGTCAAGTAGCTAAAAGAATAGCAGTGAGGAAGCTAGGGCTAAGCAAAAGACATTAAGCACTTCGTCAGATTTTTAAGCCAAGCAATAAACGTAGCTACTTTTACGCTCAATCGTCTCAACGCAAGCCCGGATTTCTAGGCATAGCGTCCGCAGGCGAAACTTTCGCCCAGCTTGCACCACACACAACTACCTGGATTCTGGTCGGCGATCATAAGCTGCGATTCGCATTGGCTGCAGAGATGTTCCTTCCCGGGTTTCATGGGCCCGTCGCAGGGAGTGATGGTCATGGGGCAAATCTGGACGCAATTGCCGCATTGCTTGCAAAAATCAGGCTTGACGCCTAAGACATATTCTACATGCCGGTCCTTGCCCCGTCCCACAAAGCCTATAGCCCGGGCCCTCCAGACCTCGGTGCAAACCCGCACGCAGCGTCCGCATAAAACACAATTTGCGTTCCGGAACGGATAGCGTACCTGCTTGACCCCACACCGTAGAGCGATATCCTGAATAGCACGTGAATTGGGGGCCTGGGTTACCAGCAACTCCGCTAGATTGTGACGCAGTTTGCGGAGCTTGTCCGTATGGGTCAGGACTACCATGCCTTCCTCCACGTTCAAGGTGCAGGAAGCTGTGACTCTGGAACGGCCGTTTTGTACGTGCTCGACAATGCACAGCCTGCAGGCGCCGATGTCGGACAGATAGGAGACGTGACACAGATGGGGTATGCAGATGCCGTATTCGAGCGCAGTGTCGAGGACGCTGCTCCCCTTGGTTGCGCGAAGGACGGCTCCGTCTATACTAACGTTTACATATTGCAGCATTCTAACACCTCGTTTTCTCAGACGACTCGAATTGCATCGAACTTGCACTCGCTGCGGCATATCCCGCATTTCTGACAGAGTTGGGCGTCAATAATGTGAGCTTCCTTTTTCTTGCCCGTGATAGCCCCGTGAACGCACCCGCGCAGACATACACCGCAGCCGTTGCATTTGTCAAGGTCAATCGAGTAGGTGATGAGTGCCTTGCACACCCCGGCCGGACATTTCTTGTCTTTGATATGAGCCTCGTATTCCGAACGGAAATAACGCAGCGTGGAGAGCACGGGATTGGGGGCGGTCTTGCCCAGGCCGCAGAGGGCGGTCTCGGCGACAGTCTCCCCTAACTCTTCTAAAAGGTCTAGTTGCTTGAGCGTCCCCCGTCCCTCGGTGATGTCCGTAATGATTTCGAGCATGCGGTCAATCCCCAGCCGGCAGGGCAAGCACTTGCCACACGACTCATCTTGCAGAAAGGCCAGGAAGTACTTGGCTACATCCACCATGCAGGAACCTTCGTCCATCACCACCATGCCGCCGGAGCCGACCATGGAGCCGACCTCGCGAAGCATGTCGAAGTCCACCGGCAGGTCGAACTTGGATACCGGCAAGCACCCCCCCGAAGGTCCGCCGATCTGGACTGCCTTGATCGGATTGCCGTTAACGGCGCCGCCACCGATATCGAACACCACTGTGCGGATAGGTGTGCCCATAACTACCTCGACAAGCCCCGTGTTTTTGATGCGGCCAGTAAGTGCCAGGATTTTAGTGCCCTTGCTACCCTTCGTCCCTTTCGAGGCAAACCAGGCCGAGCCATTCCGGATAATGGCCGGTACGTTCGCCCAGGTTTCGACGTTGTTCAGTACCGTGGGCTTGTGATAAAGTCCGTCAACTACGGTATGCACGTCTTTAGGACGGGGCTCGCCGACCTTGCCTTCTAGCGAAGCCATGAGTGCGGTTGACTCGCCGCAGACAAAGGCACCGCCCCCTCTGGCGACTGCTACATCGAACGAGAAGGATGTGCCCAGGATGTTGTTGCCGAGAAGACCGAGCTCGCGCATCTGCTCCACCGCAATACGGGAATGCTTGACCGCGAGCGGGTATTCGTTTCTGACGTAGATGTAGCCTTTGCGGGCGCCGACGGCCCAGGCGCCTATCATCATGCCCTCCAACACCAGGTGGGGGTTGCCCTCGAGCACGCACCGGTCCATGTAGGCTCCGGGGTCGCCTTCGTCTGCATTACAAATAACATATTTCTCATCACCGGGCGCCTCCCGACACTCAGTCCACTTGCGCCCTGTCGGAAATCCGCCGCCGCCGCGTCCCCGCAAACCGGAGGCTTTGATATCCTTTACGACCTCCTCCGGCGCAACCCTATCAAGCACGCTGACCAGCGCCGAATATCCGCCGGCCGCGATGTAATCTTCAATCGAGCAGGGGTCGACCAGGCGGTTCAGGGACAGGACTTGGCGGTCCTGGCGCTGGTAGAAGGGGATATCCGACTCGGTCCGGGCTTTCGCTCCCGAAACCGGATCCGTATAAAGCAATCGCTCAATCACCTTGCCCCTGGCCACGGTCTGAGAAACTATCTCGAAGGCGTCGTCCGGCGCAACGTGGCAATAAAAGACGTTGCCCGGTTCGATGATGACTATGGGGCCTTGCTCGCAAAAACCGTGGCAGCCAGTGGCGCGAAGTCGAACCTTTCCCTCCAGCCCCTGCTGGGACAACTCGTGGCGAATTGCCGCAATGAGGGCTCGCGACTGCGAGGCCTGACATCCGGTCCCGCCGCACGCCATTATGGTGGTCGTGATGTTCTGGCGCTCCTCGCACAGCCGCCGGCGCAGGTGCTCGAGCTCGCGAACACTATTGAGTCTGTACATGCTGGATTTCCTCCGTTCCCTGGCGGCGCAGAGACTCAATCAGTTTGCGGAGCTTTCCGGGTGTCATATGGTGATGATAGGACCCGTTTTCCCTGACAATCGGTCCCAGGGCGCAGGCGCCCAGACAGTTGACATGTTCGATGGAGAACAGGCCATCCGGCGTGACTTCGCCGGGCTTGACCCCGAACTGTCCCACTGCCTGCTCCGAGAGAAGTCGGGCGCCCCTGACGTGGCAGGCTGTGCCCATGCACAGGATTAGGTTGTTTTTGCCGCATGGTTTCAATTTGAACGCTTTGTAAAAGGATGCCACCCTGTAGACTTCCATGAGCGGTACGCCAAGTCCCTCGGCCGCAGCTTTCATAGCCTCTTCGGAGATGTAACCGTAATTTTCCTGAACGTCCTGAAGGACTTCAATGAGTTGATGGGGCTGACTGCGCCTTCCCTCCAGTATCTGCTCCAGAGTTTTAATCGCCATTTTGACCTCCTTATATCAAGGAACACTTGCTTATTATCAGGATACCTGATACCATCGTCTAAATGAATACGGAATAAATACCAGCATAATGCCTATGCTTAATAGGCATTATTTTAGATGAAATGAGTAAGAGCGGAATCTAATGGAAAATAAAGAAGAGCCTTTGTCGGTAGCACATAATGGCCTCCTGCCTTTTCCTTCGAAGGAACTGGCCCTTTTGTGGCGGATCCCGTTTCCCACCGAAATCGAGCCCGACAAGGTCGAGTTCGCGCTGCGCGAACGCATCAAGGAATTGAACTGCCTTTATGGGATTTCCCAACTGGCTGAGCGCTATTTGTATTCTCTGGACGACCTTCTGCAGGAGCTTGTGAACTTCTTGCCCCATTCATGGCAGTATCCGGATATCACCTGCGCCCGAATTCTGTTTAAGGGGAAAACCTATACCAGCGATAGATTCGAGGTGACCGAGTGGCGGCAGTCTTCGCGGATCTACATGTACCATGAGGTGATGGGTGAATGTGGCATTTTCTATTTAGAAGAATGCCCGCCGGCTGATGAAGGACCTTTTCTAAAAGAGGAACGCGCTCTGCTTGACGCGGTAGCCGAGCAGATTGGCACCATTGCCACCCGGATATCGGCCGATTTGGAATTGCAGGAGACTAACCGGCAGTTGAGCCTGGAGCGCAAAGCCTTGCAGGAATCTAACACCGCTCTGCGAATAGTCCTCGCCCGGATTGAGCAGGAAAAACAGGAAATCCGCGGTGATATCAAAATGAACGTTGATAAGATCCTGATCCCTATCCTGCGCGCTCTGGCCGCACAACTGCCCCCCGCCCAGGCAAAATATGTAGAGATGCTTCGAACTAACCTCGAGGAAATCACCTCGCCGTTCATCAGTCAGTTGTCAGGTTCCTACCATTCGATGACCCCGACCGAGATCTCCATCTGCAATATGGTCCGGAACGGAATGCGCACGAAAGAAATTGCAGAAATGCGAGGCGTATCCGAGGCTACCATCAACCGTCACCGAGAAAAAATCCGCCGCAAGCTCAATATCACCAACGAAGATGTCAATCTCGCGACTTTCCTGCAGTCGAGCATGTGGGCGGAAAAATAGAGACGGGATATTCTATATCAGCGTAGGACCGCCAATATGGTTAATTCAAATCGAATAACCGAGTGAAATCTGGCGTTCCATAGAGAGTGGGCTCCGATGGTCGGAGCCCACTTTATTTTCTTGACCTCCGTTTGCTTTAGTCGGAAATTGCTGAAGGCTCACCTGACTGTTCCCTGATTCTGTGGCTTTTTGTAACATTTTAGAAATCTGTTTGTAACATTGCACGTATATAATCGCATCAGAGAGGTGGAGGGGGATTGTCTTAGCCCACCAAATAGCCTGACGAGAAAGGAGGGGCTATGCCGTACAATTGGGGGCCTAATTTCATCGTTCCCTCGGAGGCACTGAAGTCCTATTCCGGTATCGTAATGCTGCGGGAAGAATATGACGAAGAACTCTTGAGAAATGAGCTGGAGGAACTTGGCCTTGCAGGGATAATAGATAGAGTCACTAACCCCTGGTACTACCGCAGGAAGGGCACGGATACCTGGATCAAGATTGGAGAATCCCGTAACAGAGCGCAAAACTTTCCTGTAACCTGGGATACTTCCGCTCTTGAAAACGGGAAATACGAAGTGCTGGGACTTATGCATGTCTTCGTGAGGGATGGCAATAAGGAACACGCCATCGCTAGGCAGACCGCAGTGGATGTCACGGTTAAAAATTGATGGCGAGGGCATGCTGCCAGCCTGCTTACTTAAACGAGGCTGCGCTCCCAAGAAGAAGTTCAGGAGCGCAGCATATCCAGCATTGCTAAGGCGGTTCCTCTCTGATACATAGCCGCCAAAAGCTAATCAGTTCTACAACTAATGTAGGTGTTATCTACCACTTTTCCTGCTGCAACCTGGCTATGAGCCACTTCCTCAGCCGCTCGTCCAGCTTGCCTACCCAAGACTCTATCTTGCGGATATCGCCGCTGGCTATAGCTGCCTTCTCATCAGGAGTCAAGTCGTATTCCTTCAGCGCCTCGGCAGGATTCTCCGCCAGTCTGGCGAAGAAGGCGTTATCCTGAGAGGCCCTATCCAGCACCGCCAGCACTGCTTTGACTGCGGAGACCTTGAACTCAGGGATCTTCGCCGATGGGTCTGATGCAGTGTTGGTCACAATGTTTACCGGCAACTCGCTCCAGTGGAAGGCCATGAAGGCGAGTCCAGGCGCAGTTTCATCTGTTATGCGAACCGGCGCCTCTATTTTACCACGCTCAGATGCTATGGCGACTATATCGCCATCCACAATGCCGAGCTTCAGCGCATCGTCGGGATGGATGTCAACCGTGCCGCTGGGGCTCAATTTATTCAACACATCAGACCGACGGGTCATGCTGCCAGTATGGTAGTGCTCCAATATCCTTCCTGTGGTAAGGATGAGCGGATACCCCGCGGAGACTGATTCCGCTGGAGCCTTGTATTCCACGGCATGGAATTTGCCCAGCCCGCGAATGAATTTGTTCTGATGCAGTACAGGAGTCCCGGGATGGCTCTTATCCGTGCAGGGCCATTGCAGCCCATACCCATTCAATCGGTCGTAGTATATGCCGCCATAAATCGGAGTCAGCGAGGCAATCTCCTCCATTATCTGTTCGGGGTTCTTGTAGCCGAAGCGATGCCCCATCTTTTCCGCCAGCAAGGTGATAATCTCCCAATCCGGCTTAGCCTCTCCGGGCGGTTCGACAGCCTTCCTCACCCTCTGTACCCGTCTCTCGGTATTGGTGAAAGTGCCGTCTTTTTCTGCAAAAGCGGCTGCAGGGAGAATGACATCAGCGATGACGGCTGTCTCGGTGGGGAATATGTCCTGTACCACCAAGAATTCCAGGCCGGTCAGGCTCTGGCGAGTATGCCGCATATCAGGGTCGGTGATGATTGGGTTTTCTCCCATGATGTACATCGCCTTAACCACGCCCTCTGGCTTGGTGCTCATCATCTCGCCCATAGTGAGCCCGGGTTTTGCCGGTAGAGCGCTGACACCCCAGGCAGTTTCGGCTGACTTCCTCTTCTCCGGGTCGGTTATCGCCTGGTAGCCGGTTAAGACGTTCGGCAGGGCTCCCATATCGCATGCCCCCTGGACGTTGTTCTGTCCTCTTAGCGGGGCCAGGCCTGTGCCCTCTCGGCCGATATTGCCGGTCAGCATCAGCAGGTTGGCCAGGGTCTTGACGTTATCAGTGCCCGTGGTGTGCTGGGTTATGCCCATACCGTATAAAACGGAGGCCTTAGCAACACCGGCAAACAGGCGGGCAGCCTTTACTATGTCAGCCTTGGGAACGCCGGTTATTTTCTCAGCCATCTCCGGCGTGTATTTCTTGACTGTTTCAGCCAGTTGCTCGAATCCCTCGGTGCGTTCCTGGATGAACTTCTTGTTATGAAGGTTCTCCTCGATAATTACATGCATTATGGCATTGATCAGAGCCACGTCTGTTCCGGGCTTATGCCGTAAGTGTATAGCTTCCATTTTGGCAAGCTCAGTGGTGCGGGGGTCGGCAACTATGAGTTTGGTGCCCCTGAATTTCACGCCCTGGCGAACGAGCCGTCCGATCATAGGATGGCATTCCGTGGTGTTCGAGCCTATCACGAAGAGGAGGTCAGCCTTGGTGACGTCAGCGATTGAGTTGGTCATCGCTCCGCTTCCGAATGCTTGGGCCAGACCGGCCACTGTGGGGGAGTGTCAGAGGCGGGCACAGTGGTCTATATTATTAGTCCCGATTACCGCTCGTGTGAACTTTTGCAGAAGATAGTTCTCCTCGTTGGTGCACTTGGCCGAGCTTAATACCCCGATGCTATCAGGACCATATTTCTCCTTGATCTGGTTAAGTCTCTTGGCCACCAGGTCAAGAGCTTCATCCCAGGTAGCCTCGCGGAATATCTCTCTGAAGTTGCCGTTAACCTGTATATCTTTGCCCTTGCCCTCTTTCCTAATCAAGGGCTTGGTCAGCCTGCTAGGGTGGCTAACAAAGTCGAAACCGAAGCGTCCCTTGACGCAGAGGCCGCCTTTGTTGATGGGACTCTCCTTATCGCCCTGCACTTCGACGATTTCATTGCCGCGCATGCCCAGATATATCGAACAGCCCACGCCGCAGTAAGGGCAGATAGTTTTGACCTGGCGCGTCGCCTGCTTGGTGCGCTTGGGGACCAAAGCGCCTGTAGGACACCTGGCGATGCACTCGCCACAGGATTCGCAGACCGATTCATGGATTGGCTTGTCGCCGAATGTGCTGACTTTGGCAGCGTAGCCCCGGTATGCCAAGTCAATGGCTCCTACGCCCGCTATTTCCTGACAGGCACGCACACATCTACCGCAGAGAATGCACTTGTTATGGTCGCGGTCAAAAGCGGGGTGACTCTTATCGATAGGGAGCACTCTCGTGCCCTTGCGCAGCCGATCGAAGTGCTCCTGCTCTATGCCGAGATACCTCGCCACCTTCTGCAGCTCACACTGCTGGTTCTTAGCGCAGGTAAGGCAGTCACCAACATGGTTAGCCATGATTAGCTCTATGGCCATGCGGCGTGCCTGATTTACCTTGAGTGTCTCGGTATGCACTACCATCTTATCTGCTGCCGGCGTGGTGCAGGAGCTTACAATGCCGCGCATTCCGTCAATCTCAACTACACAAAGTCGGCATGCACCATACGGTTTCAGATCGGGGTCGTAACAGAGTGTGGGGATATATATGCCAGCGCCGAGCGCCGCCTCCAGCACGGTGACCCCTTTGGGCGCTTCGACTTTCTTGCCTTCGATGGTCAAGGTAATCATCGCCACTTTCTTATCTTCTGCGGTAGTTGGGGCACTCGTAGTCATCTCATTCCTCCCTTTACTAAGCCTTACCGCCCACGGGAACAGGCTCTGCCAAGGTCTTCACAGGTACTCCGGAGGATATTGCCACTGCACTGAACTTGGCAGGACAAACATCCAGGCAGGTTCCACATTTCACGCATTTAGCCTGGTCTATCACATGCACCATCCTTTTGCCGCCCTTGATTGCCTCAGACGCGCAGGCCCGGGCGCAGATACCGCAGCCCTGGCACTTGTCGGAAATGATGTAGAAGGATATAAGTGCCCTGCAGGACAACGCCGGACACCGTTTCTCTTTTATGTGAGCTTCATATTCATCTCTGAAGTAGCGGATAGTGGTAAGCGCCGGGTTCGGAGCTGTGCCGCCCAGGGCGCAGAGCGAACCGTTCTTGACTGCGTCGCCTATTTCCTGAAGCAGTTCGATGTCTCCCTCTCTGCCTTTCCCGTTCACTATATCCTGCAGGATGTCCAGCATCTGTTTTGTTCCGTATCGGCACAGAACGCACTTGCCACAAGACTCGGATTGAGTGAAGGTGAGAAAGTATCTCGCTACATCAACCATGCAGGTATTCTCATCCATCACTACCATTCCGCCGGATCCCATGATTGAGCCGGCGGCGGCGAGGGACTCAAAGTCTACGGGAGAATCGAGGAAGCTAAGCGGCAGACAGCCACCTGAGGGTCCGCCGGTCTGTACCGCCTTGTATTTCTTGCCTCCCAGGATCCCACCTCCGATACCGTAGATAATTTCGCGCAGGCTGATGCCCATGGGCACCTCGATGAGCCCGGTGCGCACAATCTTTCCAACTAGTGAGAAGGTCTTGGTGCCTTTGCTCTTCTCGGTGCCGTAGCTGGCGAACCAGTTTGCCCCTCTCTGAAGAATGGCAGAGACGTTAGCCCAGGTTTCGACATTATTGATATTGGTGGGCTTGCCCCACAGGCCAGATTGAGCCGGGAAAGGAGGGCGGGATCGAGGCATGCCGCGGCTGCCTTCTATGGAAGCCATCAAAGCCGTCTCTTCGCCGCAGACGAATGCCCCGGCACCCTCTTTTATCTTGATATGAAAGTTGAAGCTAGAGCCCAGGATATTATCGCCCAGCAGTCCGCATTCCTCCATCTGTTTCAAGGCAACTATGAGCCTCTTAATTGCCAGCGGATATTCGGCGCGGATATAGACGTAACCTTCCGATGCCCCTATGGCATAGGCGCCGATAAGCATCCCTTCGAGCACAGCATGGGGGTCTCCCTCCATTACTGCTCTATCCATGAAAGCCCCGGGGTCTCCTTCATCGGCATTGCATATTATATATTTGACTGTGCCGGGCGAATCGTGGCAGAATTGCCATTTCATCCCTGTGGGGAAGCCTGCGCCGCCCCGGCCGCGCAATCCCGATTTCTTGACCTCATCGATGACCTCTTGGGGCTTCATTTTCAGAGCCTTAATAAAGCCCTCGTAACCGTTGTTAGCGATATAGTGGTATATGTTCGCCGGGTCTATGTTCCCGCAGTTGCGCAGGACGATACGAACCTGCGGCTTGAGCACGGGCAGGTCGAAAAGTTTGGGGATGCCCTCCAGAGCGCCCTCGCCGCGAGTTCCCATAGCGAGGTCGGGACGGGGGTTGTCTCCGGCCAGCCAGTCCCTGACAATCTCAGCTACAAGCCCGGGAGTAAGGTTGCCGTAGAAGACGCTGGGCTTGCCCGGCTTGACTACTTCGAATAGCGGCTCAGCAAAACAAAGGCCAATGCAACCCACCTGAATGATATCTGCCTTAACGTTGTTCTTTGTCAGCTCTTTGTTTAGAGCCTCAAGAATATCTTCCGCACCTGACGCCATGCCGCAAGTGGCAGTTCCAATCAGGATGCGGGGTCTCGGGTTATCCTGCATTGCCTTCCACTGCGTTACCGCCTGTTTTTTTATCTCTTCGAAACTCATTGCGCCCCCTATCTGTACGCTGATGCCGGGCTTAAGGTCTCAGCTTTTCTTATCTATTCCAATTGCCTTTTTCGCGGCATCTGGCGTCATTCTGCCATGTACCTTATCGTTTACTACCACGACCGGAGCTAAGGCACAAGAACCGAAGCAGGCTACGGTTTCCAGCGTGTATTCCATGTCAGGCGTAGTCTCGCCGTCCTTGATGCCCAATTTACTCTCCAGCTCACTGATTATCCGGGGCGCTCCACGTACGTAACAGCCAGTGCCCCGGCATACCTTTACTATATTTCGGCCGGTTGGCACGAGCTTGAACTGAGCATAAAATGTTCCTATGCCAAAGACTGTGCTCGGCGGCACATGAACGAATTCCGCTATCCGCTTCATCGCTTGCTCGGGCAGATAGCCGAATCGCTGCTGAACTTGCTGCAGCATAGGGATTAATTCGCCCTTTTCGCCTTTGAAGTGCGCCAGGATTTCAGTCATCTGGTTGTCAACGGCCTTATCAGGCCCTTTCACAACTGCGGGCGCACCTTCGGTCGCTTGAGCAACTTTCATTTTTGCACCTCTCGCTGTCTCTTCATATAAGTGCCGTTTGGGTTGAGCGCCAATCAGCATTAGCTGAGGCTACCATTTCTCTTGGCTGAGCCGACTCCATAGCCAAGTCGCCAGACGCTTGTCTAGCTTGCCCACCCAGCTCTCTATCCTTTTGATGTCGCCGCTGGCGAGTGCTGCCCTTTCCTCCCAACTGAGGACATAATACTCAGAAAGGGCTTTCTCGGGGTTGTCGGCTAACTGAGCCAGGAAGTTGCTGTCGTCAGCAGCTCGGCCCAGTATCTCGAGGATAGCCTCTTTGCCGCTCTGTGCTGCCCTGGCTTCGCCCTTGGGCAACTTGCCCAGTGCTTCCATTCCCTTCTCCTTCTTTGAGCCTAATATTGTAGCCATGGTATCGCCCCCTTTTCTTCCTCTACATAAAGTATATCGATGTCAAGCTTCGCTTACATTGGACTTGGGTTCAATCCTCGGCATGTACAAAGGTACAATACTATGCAAGTATTCAGGGACAATAGCCTTTGGACTTTAGTGTTATTTCCGCTGTTGAATTTTTGATGGCTGACCGCTCATTAAAATTTAGTCTACATTTGCTAAGTACACTCCGATGCTTTAGAATTGACTGGGGCTCAAATCGCCCAAGGGTGTTACATATTAGATGAAGCAGAAAACCAGGGTCCTTATCGCTGACGACCACGCTTTACTACGGGAGTCAATGAGAGCTCTCCTCGATCGGCAGGAGGACATAGAAGTGGTCGGCGAAGCCTGTGACGGGGAGGAGGCCATAAAGTTAAGCATTGAGCTGAAACCAGATATCGCAGTAATGGACATTGTTATGCCCCGGCTGAACGGCATCGAAGCAAGTAAGGAGATAAAAAAGATAAGCCCGGCCACTGCTATTATAATTCTGACGGCCTACGATGATCCTCAATACGTAATGGGCCTGCTTGAGGCTGGGGCTGCAGGCTATCTGCTCAAGAGCGCTCGCGGCCGAGACGTAGTGGCTGCAATCCGCGCTGTGAGGGCAGGAGAGTCGGTCCTTCATCCATCGATAATAGCTATGCTTCTCAAACGGGCAATGGGGATGGCGAATGGGGATAACAGGCCGAAAGGGAAAGAGGCCCTCACTGACCGGGAAATTGAGGTGCTGAAGCTGGCAGCAACGGGAATGAGCAATAAAGAAATAGCAGAGAAGCTCTCCGTAACCGTGCGCACAGTTAAGGCGCATATATCCAATGTATTTGCCAAGATGGATGTCGCTTCACGCACCGAAGCCATACTGAAGGCTGTGCGAGAAGGATGGCTTGAGCTTGATAAAGCCCCTACCGGCATCGATGACTAGTAAGCATATTGGTCACTCGGTACTCTTAATCGAGATCTCACCTAAAGGCTTGATCTGAAATGTCACGCAGCAGAAGACTGATTATCCTGAGCACGCTTTCCGGCTTGCTGGCGCAGGCCGAAGGCATAGAAGATATCCTTCCTACGGCTATCGAGATAGTAGCCGATGTCATGGAGATCGAGGTAGTCCTGATATATACGTTGAATACTAAGAGAAAGGAACTGGAGCTGTCAGCATATCGTGGTGTGCCTGTGGAGTTCGCCCGCGGAGTGGACAAGATGAAGCTTGGCGAGGGCTTCAACGGCCGGGTTGCTAAGACCGGTGAACCGATGATGGTGAGCGATGCTGCCGAGGACCCTCGCTTGTCCAGGGAAGCTGTCTGGCGTGAGAAGATCAAGGCCCAGCTTGTCGTCCCCATGAAATCGAGAGGATTGGTCGTCGGCACAATCTGTGTAGCTACACGTCATAAGCGTGAGTTTCGCACCGAGGAAATGGAACTGCTGACAGCTATCGGTAATCAAATCGGCATCGCCATAGATAAAGCTCGTCTTTATCAAGAACAGGCATCACTGACGGGGCTATTGCAGCTATCCGAGGCAAAATATCGGGAGCTGTTCCAGGATGCCAGCGACGCCATCTTGATTCAGGATATGGAAGGGAATGTCACCGAGGCAAACAAGGCTTGTGAGAAACTGCTGGGCTATCCTGTGGAGGAGTTGGTGGGCAAGAAGGTTACCGATTTTCTTCGCGGGTCTTCGCTGACGTTGGCTCGCGGGATTCAGCGCAAGCTGCTTAGTGGAGAAAAGCTAGAGCAGCGGTATGAGCAGCATTTAGTGAGAAGGGATGGCAGCGAGGCTATTATAGAGTTGGCCACCAGGCTCATGACTGATGATGGTAAGCCTATCGGATTCGAGAATATCGGCCGGGATGTTACCGAAGTGCGAAAGATGCAGGAAAATCTCCGTTTCTACCTGAAAGAGGTTCTGCAGGCCCAGGAGGAGGAGCGCAAACGCATTTCTCGCGAACTTCATGACGATGCCGGTCAATCCTTATTGCTGCTGATACACCGCCTGGATGCGCTGGCTTCTGACCCTGAGAGCAAACTGTCCAAGCAATCTAAGGAGAAGATCACCCGGTTGCATGGCTTAGCTGTGAAGATTCTCGATGGCCTGAGGCACTACGCCCAGGAGTTGCGGCCGGCCATCCTGGACCACATGGGTTTGGTAGCAGCGCTGGGATGGATGGCTGAGAATCTGGACCGGGAACGAAGGACGAAAGTCGTCGTCGAGGTACGCGGAACGGAATGCGAACTCTCACCCGAGGCCAAACTGGTGCTTTTCCGTATAGCTCAGGAAGCCTTGAATAATGTAAAGAAGCATTCCGGGGCAACCAGGGCTGTGGTCAAGTTGGAGTACGAGCCTCAGAAGATAATATTAACGGTAACCGATAATGGCAAGGGGTTTGAGTTGCCGGAAAGGTTGAGCGACCTCGCCAGCATTGGCAAGCTGGGCCTCACCGGCATGGAGGAACGGGCCAGGCTGCTTGGCGGTACCCTGCAGGTTCAGTCTAAACTGGGACAGGGGACGACAATAACTGCTGAATTGCCGCTAGTTGCTGCGTAAACGCTAAGTGCTACCTATAGATAGGTCAATACCAGATTGTTTATCACAGCGGCCATTGCTACTACCGCATACGGTAGTAGCAGGAACACAAAGGCTGCCCGCCCGAGACCTCTGAAGCCAAACCTGAAGAGAATGAACCGTAAAGTTATGGCGGCGAGCGATATAGCGAAGACAGCGGCCAGGTCAGCCAGGAAAAGCCCCGCAAATCCACCCTTATCCAGCGCCCACCTGGCAAGTGAGCCAGCTTCGTTGAGATAACTTTTTCCGCTTAATCCTAGGATGACATAGGTACTTGCATAGTCCAGAATGGCCACAAAGGCCACTAATGCCAGCAGCCACGGCTCTCGCCATCGCCACATAAATCGAGACGCTGCTTCCACATACCGCTCGGCACGGCGGTCTCTCTCTTTCGCTTTCCTTAGCCTGTCCTTCATAAACTGGAGCACTGCGTTCAAGGAGTCTCCTTCTTCCAACTCTGTTTCACCTCTCCAGCTTCAGCCCCGCAAATTAAGAGTATAATGCATCCCCTTGCTCGGTTGTATCCTACTTTTGTACTGTGTGCTCTATTACTCGAATACTGTAGAAGCGTAGGGTCAGCGTCCTTCCGAGGACGAGATATATTTTTATTCACAAACTAGCAATGCTTCGAGCTTCTTAAGTTTTGCGGCCTACCGACGACTACAAAAGTTTTAGCGAGAAAACCTGTACCGATGAATAAAAGGTTATCTAGCATTTCATTCATGATTAACCAGACATAGAGTATATAGCTTCCTGCCGCTCTATCCTCAACCATGCTCTCACCTCCCCTTTGCTTGGCTTTTAGTGGACCCATTAGAGCCGCGCTTGTTACCTCATCTGCTTGGCGAACCGCTACTTTAAATTGTAAGATAGCGCTAAAGGTGCCGTATGCGACTTAAGTCTCAAACCTTTGGCTTCTACTCTGGGCGCAAGTGCAGGTGAGATACTACACGAACATTGTCAGTCACCGGCTCGGACAGCATGAAGCACTATGGGGCGGTAGTGGAATAAAGTTTGAGCTCGCTTAGTGAATTACAGATAGGATGACATGAGCTTGAGAATCGAGGCTTGGGTTTTACGGGTTCTGGAGTTGATTCTCCGATTTCTTCTTAGAAATGGCGGTCGAAGTCTCAAACGCGGCCCTTAATTTGGGAGCGAAGCCAAATCCTATGCAGAAACCTCCGAGAAGCCCTGTCGCAGTGGCAAACTGAAGCAGACTGACGTCCACCCAACCTACTATGTATTGGCTGGAGTAACTGGCCCAACCGATATAACCATCAGGCAGGTAGTTCATGCCCAGGAATCCCAGGGCTGCAGCCACTGTGCCGCTGGCAATCCAGGCGAACCATAGGACGCCCCCGAGTCCTACCAGCCACAGTCGCCTCTCCTGAGTTCTGCCTAAGCTGTGGCCGATTAACACACCTCCGGAAGCTGCCAGAATCACAACGAGGGCACCGATAACGGGCGCGATGTCCCAGTACCATTCGTGGTTATCAACAAAATAGAAAGAAGTTACAAGAAGCGTAGCGACAAAACCTGATGCCAGCCCTAGCATTAACAGTTTTCTATCCTTAGTGCCTGCCGCATACAATTTCATTGTCATTTTCAAGCCCTGCTGTTAGCATGCCACTAATTACACGGCTTTAGATGTATTCTATATATATTGTTTATATGAATTCCATAGACCATTTGGATAAATGTGGCTGAACTTAAGTAACATGGAATTTATCAGGCGGTATATAAGTGCAGATTTGACTTGGATGGTTGCCTTTGTGTAGTATATTACCCACAGAATTCGTCGAATCTAGCCCTGGTTATTGTGGAAAGGTGGCTGTCATGGTATTGCCCCTTGATGGGCTTTGGTTTGTTATTCTGATATTGTTCTTGGCTGTCTTTTGCACAGCTCCCCTGATGAGCGCGCGTGTCTTCTTGGTGCTCATCTTGGTCATCATCGTTGTAGGATTAGCGCTTACCATAGTCTCGATAGTCTTCAAAAGAAGAAGAGCACCACAAGAGGCGAGTGACAAGGCCATGCTACTTGAATATTTAAAGGCCCATGGACTTAGAGGAAACCTACTTCAATTAGCTGAGAGTTTAGGCTTTAGCGAAGATAGGACGCTTAAACTGTTATTGTCACTGGAGGAGGAGGGGGCTATTCCACCAGGAAGTTCGAAGGCATTCTCAGCCAGTCCGCCAAATACTGCTAGAGTTCAGCCCTAATTGGGTGTCAGAGCCTCATATTAACTAAACCTCATAGTGAAGGGTCAAGGTGGTTCCCCACCAGAATGTCGCTCGGATAGCGTTTCGTCAGTTTCTCCCAACGAATGACCTCGTCAGCAGCAGCGTGACTGCAATTGCTATGGATATACGTAAACACGTGTCTCCTTAAATGGCTTTAACTTTCTGATATTGAGCCATATCTTTTACCGCGTAGCCCAGCCCCAGTTCCTTTAGCTTCTCTGCAGAGGGTATGCCCTGGGGTGTCCATCCCCGGATCGCGTAGTATCGGTCCAGGAATTTGTCCAGGTTTCTCATCATCTGCCCCTCTCCCGGCGCTCCCCTTGTGTGCAGGGGCTCGTTAAGCATCCTCTGAGGTAAAGTATCCTGCTTCCGTCCGAAACCCTCGCGCACAATGAAGGCCCGTTCCAGGTTAACGATTCTCTCGCCCACCCGCGGCAGGTAACCGTGCTCGGCGATTTTATCGATACCCGTCGCGGCAATAAGGAACTTATCGTAGAGGTGGGGAAACCACGCCCGGGCAAAGACGCAGACAATCCCCACCTCGCCCACGGCTCCGTTGTTCTGATTGAACACCACTATATCTGCGTTTTCCTCTTCGGCGAAGCGGTTCACCTTCCTGGGAAAGGGAGCGCCGAAGACCTCCTGGGGAGCATAACCGTAGCCGTGGCTGCCTCCGATGTTGCTGGTGGCGTAATTGTATCCCAGGCTCTTGGCGCCTCTCGGCTCATACGCCGGCAACTCCAGGCCCTTCACGTTGATGGCGAAGTCTTCTGCCCCCTTGCCAATCCTTGCCGCAACTCGCATCGTGCCCTCGGCCAGCAGGTCGCCGATCCCTTCACGTCTGGCAATCTTCCCGACCAGGGCTACCATAGCTTTATGATTGCCATATTTTAGCTCCAGGCCATCGGTGTCTTTTTTGGTCAGCAGGCCCTTCTCGTAGAGTTCATAGGCGAAGCCAATTGTATTTCCCGTGCTGATGGTATCGATCCCCAGGTCATCGCATAACTGGTCGGCCGCTATAGTCGATTCTAAATAAGAGTTCTCTATGGGACCGGAGAAGGCCCAGATACTTTCATACTCAGGCCCTTCACTCTGCGCTCCGGCATAGGGGCCTTTAGTGACACGATGCACTTTGCCGCATCGCGCAGCGCAGCTATAGCAGCCGAACTGTCCTATCCTGCGCTTCAGATATTCCTCACCCACTAACTTTTCGTAGTCGTCCAACCTGCCATAGCGGAAGTTTCTTGTTGGGAATATCCCTAATTCGCTGGTATTTTCCGGGTTACCGGTTGTGCCCATTTCTCTATGGTGCTGAAAACCCTTGCTTGCCGTCATCGTCTGAATTTGCTGTTTCACCAGTTGCTTGTAGCCTTCCGGGTCATGGAGCTGTAAATTCCGTTCCGCATTGATGGCTATCGCTTTAAGATTCTTGGAACCCATTACCGCTCCCACGCCGCAGCGAGAGGCAGTCCTCCGGTTGGTGACGATGGCCGCATACTTCACCAGGTTCTCCCCGGCCGGACCGATGCAGGCTACTCGAGTGTTCAAGCTGTGGCGCTGGCGCAGCCATTCCTGGGTTACTACCGTATCCTTGCCCCACAGCTCGTCGGCGGGCTGAATCTGGCAGGCATCCCTGGTCAGATGTATGTAGACCGGCCTCTCTGCTTTGCCTTCGACCAGGATGAAGTCATACCCGGCAAATTTTATCCACGCCCCGAAGTCCGCCCCGGCCACCGAGCGGGCAAAGGCGCCAGTTAGAGGGCTCTTAGTGCAAACCATCCATCGGGACACCGCCTGCGCGTTGGTTCCCGCCAGCGGCCCGGCCGCGAATATCATCTTATTTTGCTCGCCCAGAGGGTCGGTTTTAGGGGCTACTTCGCGGTAGAGATAATGGATGCCGAAGCCCCTGCCTCCTATGAAATCCGCTTCTACCTGCTCGGGTATCGCTTCTTCCCCTATCTTCCCGTCAGAGAGATTTATCCTGATAAATTTCCTGGTGATTCCTTTCATTTTCCCCTCAACCTCCGCTGATAACATACACTATGGAGATATCATCTCCATCCTTCACAGATGTCGCCAATTCCTCAGGGTAAGTAGTTACCTTGTTAACGTAGACCTCGACGTAACGCAGCAATTTGCCCTCCTTATCGAACAGCAGTCTCCTGGTCTTAGGGTACTGCTGAACAAAATCATTGAGGCAATCGCCGACAGTGCTCCCCCTTACCTTGGCTGCCGTCGCGTCATCGGTAAGATGCCGCAGTAGCGGTGGGATGTCTATTCGAATGCTCACTTTTCCAACTCGCGTCGTTTTAAGTAGCTCCAATTCTAGTAATCATACTAGCTTTGCGTCAAAAAGTCATAAAATGAGGGGATAAAAAGTTAAAAAGTCGTCACATTTTAAGGAAATGGCGACTATATTGTGCCCTTGATACAGGTTTTCTCCCAAGTGCCGGAGGAGGCAGCACTTCTGCTCTCGCATTTATTGCGTGGACGTATTATTATAAGTAGGGATCGGGTTGTGAGAGATGGCGATATTTCCTGAAGTAGACCTAAGCAAATGCAATGGTTGCGGATTGTGTGTCAATGTCTGTGAGCCTGGTGGCCTGGTACTGGGCGAGGACCTTCTTGTCACAATTGTGGAAACCGCGGTTTGCGATTGGTGTGCCGATTGTGAGGCAGTATGCCCCACCGGGGCTATACGTTGCGCCTACGAAATAGTCTTCGAGACCTCAGAATAATTAGGAAGCCTCCTGTTAATCTAACGAGCCGCGTGACCTCATCCTTTGAATCCGATTTCAACGTGGGAACCGTCACAGAAAGGCTTGTTCCTGGAATGGCCGCATCGGCATAGTGTGTAATGTTCCGGGCAGGCTGGCTCGGATTTCATATCATCTTTTAGTCGAATGGCTCCCACCACCTTGAGTGGGCCGTTCTGGGCAACTGTGATCGCAGGCTCGCGTTTGAAGGCTTGGCAATGCCTGCCGCCCATCTTATAGGTTAATGCCCCTGAAGGGCATTGCTTAATGGTATCGATAATCCTCTTCACAGTAGCAGCATCTGGGTTCTCTTCCTCAAAAACCTGAGGCAAATTGTTGATGCAGGCCCCATCGCGGGAGCAGACATCGGTATTGTCCACTATGGTGATGCTCTTTCCTCTCCATTCATCTACCTTGCCCGGCACCCTATTAGGGTCTTTCTCACCGACAAAGCCGATCTCTTTATGGGAGCCATCGCAATAAGGCTTGTTTCTTGAGGCACCGCATCGGCAGAGCGATATCACTGGTTGCACCGGCAGCTCGTGGTCTTCTGAATCCCTGAAGTGCTTGAGGTCTCTGACTATGTAGGGGCCGTTCCTTACTACTGTGATGGTCGGCCTCCGATTCCTTGAACAATTATTTGCTGTATTGGCCTTCTTCATGCCCCCATTCTATCTCTTCTTATATTCGGCTGCAACAAATGACAGGCTAACAACTCGCGTCCACCTGGTTGAGGCAACTCTAGCAAGGCATGAGGCACTATAAGGCGGTAGCAGCTTGGGCGTGCCATCAAACAGGGACTTTTGTAATGTGACTATCTACTACGCCAAATTGACTATTAGAGTACATTAGAGTAATTGTGGTGCTGCGGAACTACAGGCACAATAGAGTCTAACTAAGGGTTTCGGGATGTCGAGATAGGCTTTTTACGAAGGGGGAGAGTCAGTTGATATTTGGTGTTCTGCTGCCGTTTGTCGCACTTGTCATCGTGGGTGGGCTTCTGACTTTACTCTTAGTCAAACATGAAATCGGAGAGGTCAAGGGTCTTTGGCAAGCCACCAGTTCCAAGGGTCACTCCGAGCTATCACGCAAGGAGTTACCGGCACCAGAACTCAAGACGCGATACAAACCACACGAGCAAAGTGAGCCGGAGAAAGACCCGCCGGCGAACACAAATGAGGAAAACGCCTCTCATGGCGTTCTCTGGAGATGGTAAGAAAATAAATAGGCTGCCAACCTTTGACCATTGCGGGAAGCACTACAGGGCGCTGTGGGGGTAGTTCTACTTCGAAGCCTCCTCCTTACTTCCTGCTTGTATTAAACATTCAAGCATGACCTGTTTTAACTGTTCATTACCCCAACTTGTTTTTTCCCCGATTCTTTTCAAGAGTAGTTCCCACGCCTTCTGGTAGACGGCCTCTTCTCCACCCCTAGATAAATCTCCGTATTTACCCATATCGCTCCTCCTCCGGCCCTACTTAATTCTGAAAGTCAGCTTCTAAGACAAGCATGAAGCACTCCAGGGCGCTCCTGGATGCCAACTTCTACTCTTCTTAGGCGCCCGGCACATGCGACATGGGCCTAACGCACTTCATAGAGATGGCCTTCTGTTCGCAGGCCATGAAACAGCACCCGCACCCGTAACATGCCTCGGGGTCCACCTTCGCCTTGAGCTTCTTCGAGCCGGGCGACTGCACCATAGTTATAGCGTCAAAGTTGCAGTTGTCTATGCAATCTTGGCATCCGCTACACGTTTTCTGGTCGACATTTGCCTCATAGCGGCTCTTGGCATAGTGTTGGCTGAGAGGAACATTGCCCTTTTTCAGGCTTTGGAACTCTATACAGCAATCGTTACAGCAGTTGCACATAATGGCTACTGCGGTGTCATTGACCGCAGTATGTACCAGCCCTGCGCGCGAGGCCTTTTCCAGTATTTCAAGCGCTTCCTCGCAGCTCAATTTTCTGCCATGACCCGTGGCAATGTCATATTCTGCCGTCCTGTCGAAGTTGAGGCAGACTTCTACGGGACGGTTACAGGCTTTGACCTCCAGGCGGCAGGGGCAATCTACCACGGAGATAAGCCGCTTACTCTTCAGTATCTCCCGCCAGTCTTCCCAGGGCTGGAGATTGTGGTCGTCTGCCACAGCCTCTACGGCGGGCACAATTCGCATCACTGGGGTAGACGCAGCAGCGTATTCTTTGCCATACCTTAGATAGCCTTCGTTTTCATCGTACTGATACCAGAGGTGGCGGAGCTTTTCAGGTTCCTGGAAATGCTTCCAACCGCTTAACATGGCATCATGGAGTTGCATCGGGGACTTACCGAATCTCCACTCCCTGCGGTCCTGGAAATTACGCGGGAAAGCCAGCCCCTTGCGGAATAGGTCCTCCAAATCCTGGCTTACCGCTTTGGTATCTAACCCTAGCTTCTCTGCCAATTGTTCTGAGGTAAGCGCTGGACCGGGAGCCACATTTAATGCATCGAGAATCCTCGCCTGCCGCGGGGTAGCCGCATATTCAAAAATCTTAGGTAGATACTCAGAATCGGTATGACCTAATTTGGCTGCCAACCGTTTGTAAATCTCTTCCATAGTAGACCCCTCCCACAAAAGCAATTTTATATGGTCGAAGTATTTTATGTCAAAGTCATGTGTGGCTGTGGCTCCAGGTCCCGCTATTACCCGTGCATGCAGAATGCAATTGCAAGATTGGAATTGAGTGTGAGATTAATGGAGAATCCTCAGAGATGGTGCGACGCACCATCAACCCAGTTACCTTTCAGGACAGCATGAAGCACTACAGGGCGATTGTGGGTAGCAGATGCTGACCAACCCTTAGCCTGGCCTGCTCAAAGCGCAAAGGACAAAGTACCCCTGAAGCGAATATTCCTTGCCCCATGGGAGCTTGTGGTGCCCCTGGCCAAGAAAGACACCATCGTCAATCCTTTTCAGTTCGTCACGCAGGCCAAATAAGTTTGAGGGGAAATGGGGATAGGTTACTGCGAGGCAAGGTTTCTGGTCAAATAAGGACTTCTCGATAAAGGTATCTATTCGGAATCGTTGAGGGAAAAGGCGATTCTGAAACAGGTTGATTCCTTTGCCCTTTTTCTCTTCGTCAAATGGAGTCACGAATCTCTTGCCTTTCCACCGGGCTAGAGGGTTATCGAAGGTAATAGCTAGGGCTGCTTTTCTCCACCACCCGGCCTTGGGATTCAAGGCTAAAAAACTCCCTGCTGTGTCGCCTTCAATCTCATCGAAGGACGGTGCTTTGCCTTCCTTGAACAACTTGTGGAGGTCATCGAAGGAATATTTTTTGAATTTAGCGATGATTGGTTGAGCATCTTCAAGAGAACAGCGTTTCGCTAACATGATAGTAGTCATGTTGTCCCCCTCTTGCGGTGGCTTGGACTAGATACCACTTCGTTTTTCTTGCTACATTTTACTGCGATTCGTAGGTTACCACAAGAAGTCTATATTAATTATGCCCGAGGACAGCATGAAGTACTACAGCGCGGTGATGGGTGGCCTTGAGAGTATTACCAACCCCAGTCCGTGCGGCTATGAGCTGACCTGCTGAGCCTGCGCTGCCCGACGGATAGACTCCAGGTCGAGGTGTTGCTCCAAAAGCTGCGCTAGTCTCTCCACTTTCTTCTCGTGGGAGAACTTTGCCTTATCGAGAACCCCCTCCAGGGCCTCCATGGTGCGCACGGTGTCATCTTTTACCGTAACTAGCGGCACTTTAACTGCCTGGGCTCGGCTCAGGATGTTGGGCAGGGGATTGATGTTGTTGGTGAGGACGAGGCAGCTTGTTGAGGTCTGCAGAGCCGCCAACTGGATGTCAGGGCGGTCGCCGCGGGTAACGACAGCCTTGTTCTGCTTTAGGCTCAGGTACGAAACCGCAGGGTCGGGCGACATCGCACCTACCATCACGCTCTCCACCAAGTCCTCTGAACGTTCGGGGGAGCTGAGGATGCTGCCTCCCAGGTGCTCCGCAAGCTCGCCCACGCTGACTGTCAACAGGGCGCGGTCCTCGGGCAGCACCCCCAGGACTTTGATGCCGCTTTGCTCTAGAGATGGCGAGAGGTTGGCTTTCACCGACTCCATCCTGCGCTGCGGCACGGCGTTAATCACCACGCCCAGGAGATTCCCGCCTAGCACCTTGGCCGCGTCCACGATTTGGCTGGCTTGGAGGACACTTTCATAGCGGATAACAAGGATCGCCTTGGCACCTAAGGCTTCCACAGCTCGGCTTCCCGCAAGCGCTGGGTCGCTGCCCGTTTGGAAACCGCTTACGCCCTCAATCAAAACCGCATCCTTCCCTTGTGCAACCCTGGCGTAGGCATCCTTAGCCTTTACGAGCCAGGCAGGTTCCTTTTCGTTCGCAGAGGCAAGGAAATCCTTGGCGCTGAAAGAGGCCGGACAAAGCAGCTCGACAGGTTCCTCCAGAGCCAGAATCTGCTTCAGGAACTCGGTATCTTTATCGCCGGCTTCAGCCTTCTCGGCAATAACAGCTACAGGCTTAAAGTACCCGACCTTCCAGCCGTCTGCCTTGAATATTCTGCCCAGCGCCGCACATAGCGCGCTTTTCCCGGCCGCTTCACCGATAGAGGTAAGGTACAAAGCGTTCATCACAACCCCTCAGTCTGAACACGGATTCTGGTCTCGGCAAATCCGCCCTAAAGTATATCATATCTCCCGCACCTGTCCAAGACAGCCAGCGCTCTCGAAAAAAGCGCTGACTTCTGGTAGAATGCCTAAGGCATTCGTTGTCAGGCCTTGGGACTACAGGAGGTAAAATGAAGAAGATATGGGCGCCCTGGAGGGTGGAATATATACGAAGTGAAAAGACGAAAGAGTGCATCTTTTGTCAGAAGCCGGCGGAAAACAAAGACAGCCAGAATCATATTCTCTTTAGGGGTAAGACGAGCTTCGTAATTCTAAATAACTATCCCTATAACCCGGGCCATCTCATGGTAGCGCCCTTCAGGCATCTGGCCTCACTCGATGATTTAACCGATGAAGAGCTATTTGAGCACTTCGACCTGGTGAGAAGGAGCGCCCGAGCTATAGAAGAGGCGTACAAACCCGAGGGCTTCAACATCGGCATGAACCTGGGACGGGTGGCAGGGGCCGGAGTGGAAGGGCATATCCATACCCACATTGTGCCCCGCTGGAATGGCGACACCAATTTCATGCCTGTGTTATCTGATACCAGAGTGTTACCCGAGGCTCTGGCCTCAACCTATGCCCAATTGAAAGACAAAATCTCCCGGAATGCGCGGGTAACATGACCTCCGAAAAATCTCCGGCGGAAAAATTTATAGTCTATAATTGCGTAATTTGAAGCGTTTAAGGCATGGTTTTTTGCCAAAATATACGTTAGACGACCAGTTGATGGTCTCAAATGGCGGAGGATACCTACTGTCGGGGCACTGGAGGTATACCGCATCTTAAAAATACCCCCTAAATCGGGCGATTTTTTGGGTGGAAAAAGAATTTTAGCAAAAGTTGGTTAAATTACTGGACATTTCCTGCCATTTAACTTATACTATATTTAATAAGTGCTGGTGATTTATTTCACAATCGGTGGCAGAAGAGCGGGCTGCTACTGATGCGGCAGAGCCGCAGGGAAAGATAGTCACTGTCGCTTGAAGTTTTCGATTATATCCTTTGGCTGGTAATGGTTTGGACAAGGGGTGGTTGGGCTTCTGGCCTGACCCTCTGCTTGTCTAGCCACATTTTCCCCGCTCAGAAATAGTGAAATCCATACCCGTTCTAATATTATCTGGGGGAAAGCTTGTATCCCCTGCGAAGGAGGCTTGCCGATGTGGAAGACTGAAAGCAAAGGGATGGCCCGTGCTGAGGAGGCCGTAAAGCAGTTCCTACCGCCGTGTCAGATAAAATGTCCCATAAACGAAGATATCCAGCGGACAAACGTGCTTATCTCCCTCCTGCCGGAGGATCCGGATAAGGCAAGGGAGGGCATAATTCAAATCAGCGATTACCTCTATAACAAGAACCCCTTTTTCAATGTCTGCGGATATATTTGCGGACTGTGCGAACTAGAGTGTAATTACAGGACCAGGGGAGGGGCTGTCAGAAGGAGGCTTCTCAAGAGATTTCTCTCCGATGTTTATACCGACTATCTGAAACAGAAAGAAGAATTCAGCACAGTCAAAGACAAGGAGAACGTCGCTGTAATAGGTGGAGGCCCGGGCGGGCTGATGTGCGCCTATGTGCTCAGTAAAAAGGGATACAGGGTAACGGTATTTGAAGCGTCCAACCGCTTGGGCGGGGCGTTGTGGTTGATACCGTTCTATCGTTTGCCAGAAGAGGTTTTGAAAACAACTGTCGATAGTCTGGTGAGGATTGCCGGGATAGACGTCAAATTTGGCGCGAAGCTCGGTGAAGGCAAGCTGACAATTGAGAGATTGAAAAACGAGGGGTACAAAGCCGTTTTCTTGGCTAAAGGCACGCCTTACCCCAGGGTTTTGACATTCGATGGGGAGGTAGTGCCGGGGCAGGATCTTTCCGGTGTCATGTATGGCCATACTCTTCTCTATGAAGTCAGCCACGGCAACATTGGGCCGAATTATTTTAAGGGCAAGAAGCTGGTTGTAATCGGCGGTGGTAATGTGGCCTTCGATGTTGGAAGGACAGCAAAAAGGCTGGGCGGAGATGTAACCGTTGTCTGTTTGGAGTGTGAAGACAAATCTGTGAAGGATGGTATCCCCGCTGATGAGGAGGAGATAAGCGCAGCGTGGGAGGAGGGGCTAAGGATAATCTACTCTCGCGGCGTGAAAAAGATTATCGGAGAACATGGGAAGTTCAAAGGGATTGAATGCCCCAAGTGCACCAGCGTATTTGATGAGAAAGGTTTTAACCCTAAGTTCGATTGCTCCGACTGCGTAGATTTGCAGGGAGATATGCTCATAATCACCGTGGGGCAGGTGCCTGATAGGGCTTTCCTCCAGAGGGAAGGGCTTATGGATGAGAGAGGCAGGCTTGTAGTCGACCCTATTACATTGCAGAGTCCTCGGAAGGAGCAGGTATTCATAGGCGGCGATGTCAGAAGGATAGGATTCATGGTGGAGGCCATGAAAGAGGGGGTGGTAGCTGCCGACTCAATTGAGAGATACCTGAGAGGCATGGATATGAGGGAGGGCAGGAAGAGGGATTACGAAGGGTACGGCATTCCACTGAGGAAGACCTACAAACCTGAAACCGAAGTGGTCTGGATACCTCCGGAGAAGAGAATGCATTTCCAGTTGTTTGAGAGAGGACTTACGCTGGAAGAGGCTAGGGCGGAGGCCAAGCGGTGTACTACCTGCGGCCCTTGCGTGTCCTGTAAGGCCTGCGTGTCGATCGGTTTCGAGAAGTCCCTGTATGCGGTTGAGGTAGACAGGGAAAGATGCAGCGGTTGTGGCATATGTGTGTTTGCCTGTAACTACGACGCGGCTCACCTCGTTGATCTAGATGGCAGGGTTATATCCGCTACAGATATGTTCAAATGCAAGTCTTGCGGTATGTGTGTAGTAGCCTGTCCTTCGGATGCCAGAAGATTGGTTGACGATGATACTGAGCAGAGAATTGCCAAGGTTGTGGCGTCTCTGCAGTAAATACTTGAAGAGGAGAAGAAATGAGCAGTTATGAGCCTAAATTGGTGACCTTTTCCTGCAAGTTCGGCTGGGGATATTTGAAAGATGAGGCCGTGTTGGCCAAGCAGTTGAAGAACTGGGTGCCTATTATCTGCAGTGGTAAAGTAGATAGCTCCCATATACTTAAGGCCTTCCGGCAGGGGGCTGATGGCGTGCTTATACTGGGTTGCCGCGGGGGAGATTGCCATTACCAGGATGGTAATTATGAGGCGAGGAAGAGGGTTTACCTATTACATAGAATACTTGAATCCTATGGGATAGAGAAGGAAAGGCTCAGGATCGAGCTGTCGACGGATCCCGAGGGCGATAGAATCCCTCAGCTTGTGGAGGAGATGAGGGACAGGCTGAAAAAACTGGGCCCGGTAAAGAAGATTGGGGAGCGTGAGAAGACTGGGGCAGTGGCCTAAAGGAGAAAGGAAACTAAGATGGCAGAGAAACCGAAGGTCGCTATTTGCTGGCTCGGCTCATGTGGGGGTTGTGATGAGGCGGTTGTAGATATTAACGAAGTGCTTCTGCGTGTGGCAAACGCTGTTGACTTAGTATTGTGGCCGGTGGCGCTGGATTTCAAATATCATCACATTGAAAAGATACAAGATGGCGGGATTGCGTTGAGCATTATCAATGGGCATGTGAGGAACTCCGAGCAAGAAGAAGTAGCAAAACTGCTCAGGAAGAAGTCTCAACTGGTTCTGGCATTCGGCGCCTGCGCCTGTTTCGGTGGAACGCCGGGCCTGGCGAACTTTACCACAAAAGAGGACATATTTAACTGGGTCTACCGGGACGCACCTACGGTGGTTAACCCCAAGGGGAACTATCCTCAACCGAAAACCCAAATTGACGGGAAAGAGTTGACCCTGCCTAAATTCTATGACCAGGTTTTCGCCCTCAATCAGGTGATAAATGTTGACTATTACCTGCCTGGCTGTCCTCCTCCAGCCTATTTGGTGATGAATGCCGTGAGCGCAGTGCTTGAGGATAAATTGCCTCCCAAAGGTTCGACATTGTCGCCCCACCGAGCCTTGTGTGATACCTGCCCCCGAAATAAAACTAAACCGTCTAGGATCGCCCTGAAGGAAATCAAGAGGATTCATGAGGTCGAGGCAGACCCCGACTCTTGTTTCCTTGCGCAGGGAATAATCTGTCTGGGGCCTGCAACTCGCAGTGGGTGTGGAGAATCCTGTATCAGTATCAATATCCCCTGCCGGGGATGTTTTGGCCCGGTTGATGGGGTGGTAGACTCAGGCGCGAAGTTTGTCTCTGCTCTGGCATCTATCATCGATGCCGAGGATGATGAGGAGATGAAGAAGGTTATCAGTAGAATAGACGATCTTGCAGGCTACTTCTATCGTTTTTCATTGCCGGTCTCACTTTTGAGAAGAAAAAGGTTCTAACTAACTTGAGGAGCTGAGAAAATGTCTAAGAAGGTAACAATAAACCCGATTACCAGACTCGAAGGTCATGGGAAAATCGAGGTCTTTTTGGACGACAAAGGGAATGTGGAAGACGCCTACTTCCAGGTAGTTGAGTTGAGAGGTTTCGAAAGGTTCTGCATTGGCAGGCCTGCGGAGGAGATGCCGAGGATAGTGCCCAATATCTGCGGCGTGTGTCCTACTCCTCATAATATGGCTTCTACGAAAGCCCTTGATGACCTGTACAGCGTTGAGCCGACTCCTACCGCAAAGTTGATCAGGCAGCTCCACTTCAATGCGTTCTATATGGAAGACCACTATATCCACTTCTTCTTCCTATCTGCCCCGGATTTCGTGCTTGGCCCGGATGCCGACCCTGCGTTGAGAAATATCGTCGGCGTGGTCAAGAAGGTGGGCATGGACATCGGCGGTAAGGTGATTGATGTAAGGAAGCGGTGCAGGGAGATAATAAGGCTCATCGCCAGCAAGCCTTGCCATCCTGAAGGAGGCTTGCCTGGGGGAGTGACCAGAGGTATCACTGAGGAAGAAAGGAAATGGATAAAGGAGACTGCCGACTTCAGTTTCGAGTTCGCTCGATTCGCTTTGGAACTATTCAAACAGGTTGTCTTGGATAACAAGGAGTACCTCAAACTTGTCCTCAGCGACGCTTATAAACTCAATACCTACTACATGGGGTTAGTAGATGATAGCAAGAGGGTTAATTTTTATGAAGGTAAGTTGAGGGTAATCAATCCCAGCGGGGAAGAGTACGCCTTATTTGACTATCACGATTACATTAACCACATCGGAGAGTGGGTCGAACCCTGGACATACGTAAGGTTAACGCATCTAAAGAAAATAGGATGGAATGGTTTGAACGAGGGTAAGGGGACCTCGTTGTATCGGGTGGGGCCTCTTGCCAGGCTAAACGTAGCTGAGGGCATGTTGACCCCGATGGCACAAAAGGAATATGAGTCCATGTTTGATACGCTGGGTGGTAGGCCGAGTCACCACACGCTGGCTTTTCACTGGGCCAGATTAATCGAAGCGCTTCAGGCTGCGGAGCATATGCAGAGAATTGCTGATGACCCTCTGCTGACCAGTAAAGATATACGCAATATGGACCTCAAATTGAAGAGAAGGGGGATCGGTTGCGTCGAAGCTGCCAGGGGAACGTTAATTCACCATTATGAGACCGATGACCGCGGTATAATTACAAAGGTGAACCTGATTGTGGCAACACAGCATAATGCAGCCCCTATATGCCTCTCCGTGAAAAAGGCTGCTCAGGCCTTTGTAAAAGGCCCTGAGGTTAAGGAGGGTCTGCTCAATATGGTGGAGATGGCGTTCAGAGCTTACGATCCCTGCCTTGCCTGTGCCACCCATACCTTACCCGGCGAGATGCCCTTGATTGTTAATATAAGAGATAAGCAGGGCAATTTGATACGCTCCTTGCAAAGGCATTGACTCCATAGCACAGACTGAAGTATATTTGGTGTGGCTGCTATCTGCCTTGGGAGCAGATAGATACCAGCGCACCACAAAAGCAGCAATAGACGTACTTCTCCAGTACTTCGCTTGCATTTTGGGGAACAGCGTTGTTGAGTTCGATACATCGTCTTTGGCCCGGTCGGAGAGGTTGAAGCTAAAGATTAGGTGGTATAAAGATAGATAACGTGATCCCTAAAGAACAACCTGCCAGAGAACAGACCCCTGAGGAGAGAGCATTAGTGCTACGACTCGGGGTGTATGTCAACATGAGATGGCTGATTGTTCTTATGATTGTCTCTGCCACTCTCATCTCTTCCCAGGTATTTCATATCGGCTTCCCCACTACGCCCGTATATATTATTTGCGGCATTATTGCTGCGTATAACTTGGTATTTGTTCGCCAGGCACGCAGTCTGCAAGCGGGTGAAGTCGGTCAGGTGATTAAGAGGGCTCAGACATCGGGAAATATCCAGATCGTCCTTGACCTGGTAATGCTGACCGCCCTGATACATTTCGCCGGAGGGATAGAAAATCCATTCATATTCTTCTATCTAGCTCATACTATTGCTGCCAGTATATTGCTTCCTCAAAGAAGGGCATATGCACTGGCCACTTTAGCTATCTTAGCGATTACGCTGTTGGTCTTGCTGGAGTATTACGGAGTCATTCCTCATGTGAACCTTCAGGGATTTGTACTTGACACTCGATACAAGGACACGAGCCGCGTAGTTGGCACGCTGGTTGCTCTGGCAACTCTAATCTATGGCTGCACATATGTGATCACCGCTGTTTCCGGGGAACTCAGGAGAAGGCAAAAGGAAATGGTGAGATTGAAAGACCAGCTTCTTGAGAAACGAACTATGGAACTGGAGCAGGCATCCAGTGAAGTGGCCAAACTTGAGCAGGAAAGGCGTAGTTTTGTCAGGTTTCTGGGTGTTGTTGCTCATGATCTCCAATCCCCTCTTGTTGCTACTCAGAGTTTTCTGTCCTATATATTAGATGGATTCACCGGAAAGATTACAGATGGGCAAAAAGATTTGCTGGAAAGAGGCGTTCGCAGAATCGATGGGCTCTTGACCTTGATTACCGACCTCCTCGATATTCCCCGTATCGAAGCCGGGCAGATAACGCGGGAAATGCGAGAGATCCCCTTTAATGATGTGATAAAACGTTCCTTAGAGGGATTCGACAGCATGGCACAGCAGAAAGGATTAACGCTGAAAGTCGAGATGCCTCCGAGTTCACCTGTGGTCTATGGCGCGAACCGCAGGTTACAACAAGTAATAACAAATTTAGTGAGTAATGCCATCAACTATACAAACGAAGGGATGGTGCTGGTCAGGGTTTACGATAACGAAAACGAGGTAGGCGTTTGGGTCACGGACACCGGAATTGGCATCTTACCCGAGGACTTACCACGGCTGTTCAATGACTTCTTCCGTGGCAGCAATGCTGGAGCCAAGGGAACGGGATTAGGGCTATCTATATCCAAAAGGATAGTCGAAGCTCATGGGGGCAAAATCTGGGCCGAAAGCCCGGATCCTGAAACCAAAAAGGGAAGCAGGTTTACCTTCACCATTCCCAAGAAACAAACGGCTGCACCCTAGGAAGAGCGGGAATAAATCCATGTCGGTTTGTGGTAAAATAATAGCCAAGGAGGAAATCAGACATGAAGGAGAGACCCAAGATTCTGTTGGTCGACGACGATGTCGATCTTGTGGCAGTGATGAAAGGGACCTTAGAGAGTAAACCTTTTGAGGTGATTGTCGCCTATAACGGCAAAGAGGGATTGGAAAAGGCCAAAAAGGAAAAACCTGATTTGATTCTCCTGGACATTATGATGCCGGTAATGGATGGGTTCAATTTTGCTGAGCAGTTCAGTAAAGAGCCCTCGCTGGCAAAAATCCCCGTGCTGGCGTTGACCAGTTTCTCCGATTCGCTAGGGCAGCCGTTTCCGTTCCAGGTTGCCGAATATCTGCGAAAACCGTTGAAACCTAAGGATCTGATCGCTAAGGTAGAGGAGCACCTCAAAAGGAAAGGCTCCTGATCATAATAATATACTCTGCCTGCTAGTAAAATGAGGGCGGGCGTTTGCCTCTCGCACCTTGCGTGTTTCTTTCGCTATCTGGGGCGCGTCACTTAGCCTCTATCCATATCGCCGAATTCATAAAGCGTGATAGTCGCCGCTACTAAACCTGCAGTCTCTGCTCGCAGTATGCGGTGTCCCAGACTTACAGGGACGATTCCGCAACTTCGGGCAAACTCCACCTCATGGTGTGAGAAACCGCCCTCGGGGCCTACGAAGATGCTGACTGCGGGGTCGTTTCTGATTTTCCCACGGCTCCTCAGTATATCGCCGATGCCTTTCACCTTTTCCTCTTCCCAGGGGAGAAGTGAAATTCCGCTTGCGGACTCGCATGCCTCGGTCAAACTTGTTGGGTTATACAAAACTGGCACCTTTCCTCTCCTGGATACTTCCGCAGCTTCTGTGATGACGCTCCTCCAGCGGCTGAGCCTTTTAATGTCCGGTGCGCCTGCCACACACCGCTCGCAGATTATTGGTACAAAGCCTGCAACGCCGATTTCTGTGCACTTCTGGAGAACGAACTCGAAATTGCTCCCCTTGAGCAATGCCTGATACAGGGTGATTTTCGTGCGGGGCTCACCAACAGCCAGGGATTTACTGATCACCCTTCCTTTGACTTTGCTGCTGTCCACTTTTTGGAGTTCGACCTGGTATTCCCAGCCGCTATTATCGAGAACAATGATATGATCACCGGTTCCCAGGCGGAGTACATTGCGCAACTGGTGAACCAGCTTCCCGGTAATGACTACCGTGCCCTCGGCAATCCAATCTGCAGGTAAGAAAAAACGATGCATGTTTAGTTAAAACCCGCTGGTCTTTTCAGGCCAGGGAACTTTGAGGCTCAGCAGTGCTGCAAGGAGGCGGCGTATTTCGCCATCTCACGATCCGCTCCCAAAGGTGTCTTTGATTTTGTCGAAAAAGCCTTTGTCTTCCTTAGGCAGCGAGGCCTTGCCCAGGGTTTTCGCCAGCTCTTTTAATAGCTTCTTCTGTGTTTCATCCAGGGACGAAGGGGTGACTACAAAGAGTCTCACAAACTGGTCGCCACGCCCGGGGTGGCGCAGATGGGGAACGCCCTTCTCTTTGAGACGAAATACCTTGCCTGTTTGGCTGCCTGCGGGTATTTTCAGAGTGACATCGCCATCCACTGTCGGAACTTGCATCTCATCACCGAGGGCCGCTTGAGCAAAGTTTATGGGCAGTTCATACAAGATATTGTCGCCTTCCCGCTGAAAGAACTTGTGCTTTTGCACTGATAATGACACATAGAGATTCCCTGGTGGGCCACCCTGTTTGCCGGCATCCCCTTCGCTGGTCAGTCGAATCTGTGTTCCTTCATCAACCCCAGGTGGTATCTTTACAGCTATCTTGCGCGTAAAGCGCTCCCTGCCCTGTCCACTGCAACGAGGGCAGGGCTTGGTGATGATTCTCCCTTCGCCATGGCAGCGGCTACAAGTAGTCACGTTGATGAACTGACCGAATATGCTGCGCTGAGTCTGGCGCACCTCCCCGGTACCGTTGCAGGTAGGGCACTTAGCAGGCTGGCTGCCTGGTTCGCTTCTGCTCCCCTTGCAAACCGAGCAGACTTCTGTGCGCACTATCTCCAGCTCTTTTTCAGTGCCGAAGACCGCCTCTTCGAAGGAGATATTGAGATTATAACTCAGGTCGGCGCCCTGTTGCGGGCCTGCGCGCCGGGTTGCGCCGCCGAAAAAGGCATCGAAGATGTCGCCGAAGCCGCCGAAGTCGAAGCCCTCGAAGCCACGGCCGCCGAATCCCTGAATTCCGGCGTGGCCAAATCGGTCATAGGCGGCGCGTTTCTGAGAGTCGCTGAGGATATCGTAGGCTTCTTTGATCTCTTTGAACTTCTCCTCGGCTCCGTGGTCCTTGTTGCGGTCGGGATGATACTGAAATGCCAGCTTCCGGAACGCCTTCTTGATTTCATCATCAGAGGCATTTCTTTCGATGCCGAGGACATCATAGTAATCTCGTTTATTAGCCATAGACTCTCAAACCTTGATTTTTGACATTCTATCTATTATAGACCGCGCATTCTGCATGTACAAGTGACATTCTTGAGGTTGTCTAGCAACCGAGGAGTGCAGAAGGGGAATTTCCTAAGTCGAACAGAAATAGTGGCAAGTTTGACTCATGGACATGCAAAGGATAGAATTTTAACCGTATGATTGGTGATGAGCTGGTTCTAACAGGGCAAAGGGTAGTATTGCGAGAGAAACGGCTTAGCGATGCTGAGAACGACTATGCGTGGAGGTCTGATCCCGAGCTGTCCCGCTATGATGCAGTATTGCCCTTAAAGCTGTCCTTTCGGGAATTCATGCTTTACTATACGGAACAACTGCGATCTTTCAAGGAGGATCGGCGCTGGTTTGCCATAGATACCCTCGATGGCAAGCACATCGGAAACTGTATGTACTACGATGTGGATAAGAACAGGAAGCAAGCCAAGATAGGTGTCATAATCGGCGACCGGGAATACTGGGACAAGGGTTGCGGGACTGATGCCGTAATGACATTGGTCGCCCATGTCTTCGCAGACATGGGTCTGGAGAGGGTCTACTTGGATACTCTGGAATGGAATCTCAGAGCCCACAGGTGTTTTCAAAAGTGCGGCTTTGTAGTCTGTGGGCATGTCAAAAGCAGGGGAAACGATTTTGTAATTATGGAGCTATATAGAAGCTGGCTCAAGCCAACTCAGACTGACAATGCACAGCTAATATAGCTTCACTTGTTTGCTTTTCTGCTACTTGACTCAGCGGACAATTGCGGGGTATACTACTGCCACTATTCACTCTGATGGGTGGTGAGCGATGAAAGTTTCATGTTCTCAAGAAGACTTAAGTAAAGGGTTGGCGGTGGTGGGCAGGGCGGTGGCAACCAGGGCTGTTATGCCCATAACCAATAATGTGCTGATAGCAACGGAAGGCTCCCGACTCAAGCTGGCTGCCACTAATCTCGAGATTGCCATAAGTTGCTGGATACCCGCCACTATCGAGAAGGAGGGCACAGTTACCATTCCGGCGAGGCTGTTAACCGATTTCGTGAACTCTCTCCCCAGCGGCCGGATAGATATGGCCCTCTCTCCTCGCAGCCGAAGCGTGGAGCTAAGGTGTGCCCGTCATGAGGCACATATCAGCGGGCTGGACCCTGCCGATTTCCCGGCTATCCCCAAGATCACCGATGGGATGAATGTGAAGATGAGGCCGGGCGACCTGAGGCTGGCAATCAACCAGGTGGTGTTTGCCGCAGCATCCGAAGAGTCACGCCCCGTCCTTACCGGCGTCCACGCTGAGTTCGAAGGAGAACAGCTTACTCTGGCTGCTGCCGATGGCTTTCGGCTGGCAGTGCGCAAAGTACCTCTGGCAAAGCATGTGGACACGAAGATAGCCATCATTATCCCTGCGCGCTCCCTTAACGAGCTAACTCGTCTCATCAGCGAGCAGGAAGAGCCTTTGGAGCTTACTGTCAATGCGCAGAAAAGCCAGGTGATGCTCCGGCTGAGAGATGTAGAGATGGTCTCCCAGTTGATCCAGGGCACCTTTCCCAATTATTCCCAGCTCATCCCCAAGAGCCACACTACCAGGGCGGTGGTCAAGCTTTCGGAGTTCCTCAGAGCTACCAAAAGCGCCTCTATCTTTGCCAGAGACGGTAGCGGCATTGTGCGACTCCAGATAATGCCCCGGGATGGCAAGGGCAAGATAGCTATTTCAGCCCGTGCCGAAGAGATCGGGGATAACCTGGGTGAGGTCGATGCCACTGTCCAGGGAGAGGAAGCCAAGATTGCCTTCAACAGTAAATACCTGATGGATGTACTGGGTGTTCTCACCAAGGACGAAGTGGCCCTGGAGACCACAACCTCTTCCAGCCCGGGGGTCATCCGCCCGGTAGGCGACGAGAGCTACATACATGTGGTCATGCCGATGTTCGTTCAGTGGTGACTAAATTTTTCAAGTAATGGAGTAAAACGGGCAAAAGGAGTCATTGGAATGGCGGCTATTACGGAAAAGGTAGTGAAAGATTATATTGCGGCGGTCAATTCACATAATGTAGAGAAGATAGCGTCCTTCTTTACAGATGACTGCGTTTTCGAGGATCGGGCTTTCGGCATAGTCAGCCATGGCAAGAAGGAACTGAAGGACATATTTAGTGCGACTTTTGTTGCCTCCCCGGATTTGAAGGTCAAGTTGAAGTCCTTTTTCAGCGCTGGCGACTGGATAGCCAGCGAGTGGGTCATGAGCGGCACATCGGTCGGCGATTTTCTGGGAGCAAAAGGGACGGGCAAGAAGTGGTCGGTGCAAGGTGCTTCGATTACCCAGTCTATCAAGGGCAAAATTAAACGAGATTCTGACTACTATAATTTGGCTACAATCCTCCAGCAGATGGGATTGCTGCCTGAGACACCTTCGCAATAGGACCATCTGGGTAGAATACTTAATGACTCCTTGCCGGTAGCATGGTTATAGTACAAACAAATCAAACATCCCTATGTTCGTTCAGTGGTAGGTAAAGCTAGCGATATCAAGCCCTGAATCTCCACCCTCTCGGTGCCGGCGTAAACTTTGATGTCCAGAGCATCCAGGGCCAGTGCCTTTATTTCCAGCGTGCTGTGTTGAAGATTTTCCAGTAAAAACTGGCGAATGTGCAATGATACTTGCTCGTTACATGGGTACACAATATTGAATTCGAATCTTCTCAGCAGTGATTCTCCTAAAAGCGTCAAAGAGGCTGTGGACTCACATCCATAGCCTCTTTGACCGTTCTCCCAACAACCCAGCACAATTCGGGCCATTTTGCCATGGCCAATCACCGGCTAACAGAGCTTTCTCCAGCCCGCTAGCGCGGCAATTGTGCTAAGCCATAGTTCGACGGCATCACACCGGTGGGACAAATCCCGTAGCACTCACCGCACTTCTGGCACTCTTTGAAATCTGCCTCCGGCAGGAACATTACCTGCCGCTCCGTACCTCTGCCCACAAACCCGATGAAGTTCTTCTTCTTGACCTCCGAGCAGTAGCGTACACACAGCCCGCAGAGTATGCAGTAGGTGGGTTCTACCTCGAACTTGCTCCTGTCCACACCGTACTTTATGCACAGGTCCCTTAATGCTTCCACCCCAGGAGCCCGCGACCACATCATCGCCAGAAGCATTTTGCGCACCCTGATTACCCGCTCCGACTCCGTCTTTACCACAAGCCCTTCTTCAACCGGATAAACACAGGAGGTCACCACTCGCGAACCTTTTCCCTTGACTATCTCCACCGCGCATAACCGGCAGGCGCCAAATGGGGTCAGCTTCTCATGGTAACAGAGAGTGGGAATATCAATCCCAACGCTCCGAGCCGCCTGAAGAACGGTCATTCCCTTCCTGGCCTTGACCTCCATGTCGTTAATGGTCAGAGTTACTTCTTCGGCGGTCACCTCTCGGCTGGGCTTTATCTCAATCTGCACCGGCCCCAGCGACTCACGAATTATCTCCTCCAGCCGGTTGAGGTCGAAAGGCTTGGGCAGGTAATCCACCGCACCGTTCTTTATGGCCTCTACCGCAGTCTCTACTGAAGGGTACGCAGTGATGATGACCCCTTTGAGCTGGGGATGCTTGGCCCTGGCCTCACGCAGCACTTCAAGTCCGTCTTTACCCGGCAGCCTGAGGTCAAGGATGACAAACCCGATTTCCTGCTCCCCGAACGTCTTCAGCGCCTGCTCACCGTCCTCGGCAGTCTCCACTTCATAGCCGACGTCGGTCAGCCAATCCTTAATAGACTCCCTCATTACCGCCTCGTCTTCTACCAGCAGAATCGGTTTCATGTTCTTCCTCCTTTCCTGTTTATCGCCTATTTTGACTAATGTTTAAGCTCCGCAGCCTTAGCTGCCTGAATCGCCGGAATCTTGGTCACCGCGCCAAACCTCGCCGGGCAGACCTCAAAACAGGTACCACACTTGGTGCACTTATTCTGTTGAATAACGTGTACCTCTCGCTTGCCGCCGCTAATGGCTCCAACAGGACAATTCCTGAGACAGATCATGCAGCCCTTACACTTTTCTGGCTGGATGTAGTAAGCTATCAGCGCCTTACATACCCCGGCAGGGCAGCGTTTTTCCTTGATATGAGCTTCATACTCATCGCGAAAGTATCTGAGAGTACTCAGCACCGGATTGGGTGCAGTTGTCCCCAGAGCGCACAGAGCAGACGTCTGAACGGCCACCGCTATCTCTTCCAGCAGCTCGATATCTCCTTTTCTGCCTTCCCCGGCGCAGATTCGATTCAGAATCTCAAGCATCCTGTGTATTCCTTCGCGGCAGGGGACACACTTGCCACAGGACTCGTCGGATAGGAAGTTGAGGAAATACCGAGCGACATCGACCATGCAAGTAGTGTCATCCATTACAATCATGCCCCCTGAACCCATCATGGAGCCGGTTTTGGTGAGCTCATCGAAATCTACCGGAGTATCAAGCAATCTCTCAGGGATAACTCCCCCTGAGGGACCGCCGGTCTGAACCGCCTTGAATTTCTTGCCGTCCCGGATACCGCCCCCTATCTTGTAAATGATGTCTCTCAGTGGCATCCCCATAGGTACTTCCACCAGACCCGTATTGTTCACCTTGCCCACAAGGGAGAAAATCTTGGTGCCTTTGCTGCCTTTGGTTCCGATGCCGGTGAACCAGTCAGCGCCTTTGTTGATTATCAAAGGTACAGTGGCCCAGGTCTCCACATTGTTCAGATTGCTCGGCCTGTCCCAGATACCGCTCACAGCAGTTCGGATGTACTTGGGACGCGGCTCCCCCACCTTTCCTTCGATCGCCGTCATCAGGGCGCTCGATTCTCCGGATACAAACGCACCTGCCCCTCTATGTATCTTGACATCGAAATCGAAGCCTGAGCCCAGAATATTCCTGCCCAGCAGACCGTACTTCCTGGCTTGCTCCAGAGCTATCGTCGTGTTTTCGACTGCCAGAGGATACTCTTGCCGCACATAGACAAAGCCTTCGTGAGAGCCAATGGCATAAGCCCCAATGATGAGGCCCTCGATTACGCTGTGAGGGTTGCCTTCCAGTAGGCTTCTGTCCATGTACGCCCCGGGGTCACCCTCATCCGCGTTGACAATGACATACTTGATGTCCCCCGGTGCATTGCGAGTGGTCTCCCATTTGACACCGGCCGGGAAACCTCCGCCTCCTCTGCCCCTCAGGTTAGCCTTCTTGACTTCATCAAGAACCGACCCCGGTGTCATTTCAGAAAGAGCCTTAGCCAAGGCGTTGTAACCACCAAGGGCTATATAGTCTTCTATGTTCTTTGGGTCGATGAATCTGTTATTGCCGAAGACAATCCGACTCTGATGCTTGTAGAAAGGTATATCTCCCTCATGGACGACCTTCTGTCCATCTCGGTCCTCATACAGCAGTCGCTCGATTACTTTCCCTTCCGTCAGGGTCGTGGCGACAATTTCGGGGATATCGTCCGGCTTGACGTGGAGGTAACATATCTCCTCTGGGAAAACAACCACCACCGTGCCTCTCTCGCAAAAGCCATGGCAGCCAGTGCGCCGGATGTCTACCTTCTCTTGAAGGCCCTTCTTCTCAATCTCGCTAACAAAGCGTTGGTACACCTCTTCACTACCGTAGGCATGGCACCCTGTTCCAGAGCAAATGGTGACACACAGCTTGCTCGGGTCACGTCGGGATAGTATCTCTTTCCTCAGCTCAGCTAGGTCGCTGGGCCCACTGAGCCTCACACTTGTTTCTAATTCAGTCGCCACAAGATTTGCCATAATTTCCTCCTTACCTACTTACATGCCTCGAATATCTCTTTCACCTTATCCGCCGATGGATTGCTGTGATACTTGCCGTCAACCATCATCACCGGGCCGAGAGCGCAGCAGCCCAGGCAGTTCACAGTGTTCAGGGTGAATTGCTTGTCCCCTGATGTCTGCCCCGGCTTAATCTTCAGCCTATCCTCGACTTTATTCAGCAGACCAGTGGCGCCGCGCACGTGACAGGCCGTACCTGCACAGACGAACACCGAGTGGCGCCCCTGGGGTTTCAAGCTGAATGCTTTGTAGAAGGTGGCAATATGATAGATCTGAGTCAGAGGGACTCCCAGCTTCTGGCTGACCCAGACAAGGGCATTGTTTGATAGCCAGCGGTTCTCACGTTGTATTGCCAAAAGCATTTGAATCAGGGCGGACTTGTCCCCAATATTTCTGAATTCGACCGGTATTTCCTCGGGTGCTTCAGGAACAATCTTCTCGATCTTGGGTACTGTGATACTGGGTTTGGCTACAGCCCTGTCAATGGCGACCTTCGGCCTTATCTCTGCCTGTATCGGCCCCAGGGTGCTGCGGATGGACTCCTCCAGGCGGTTAAGGTCAAACGGCTTGCTCAAATAATCAATCGCACCTTCCTTCATCGCCTCTATCGCCGTCTGTACCGAGGGATAGGCAGTAATGATAATTCCCTTGAGCTGCGGCTGTTTGGCTCTGGCCTGTCGCAGCAAATCGATACCGCCGGTCCCGGGCAACCTAAGGTCAAGGATAAGAAGACCGAAATCGCGCTCAGCAATTGCCTTTAGCGCCTTCTCACCCTCTTCGGCAGTCTCAACATGGTAACCAGCCTCAGCCAGCCAATCCCGGAGAGACTCCCTCATGATGGATTCGTCTTCTACCACCAGAATTGGTTTCGCTTTCTCCGCTATTTCCATTCCTTCCTCCTTACTTTTTCCGCTTTAATTGTCTCTAACTTATATAAGTGCAATTTTCTTGCCAAAATAAAAGGCCATCCTGAAAACAGGATGGCCTTTGTCTCCACTCAGGGCAGGAGGTCTAAAACCGGGTGGCTGTAAAATAATCAGTCAGTTTTGTCTATTTTTTTGACAGACAAGCCGTATGCTTTCGCTTTGTTGTATAGGGTGGAGCGGGAAACTCCCAGAATTTTGGCGGCTTTACTGTAGCATCCGCCTGTCTCGTTGAGGACATTCATGATATGATTTCTCTCCAGTTCGTCGAGAGTTCTGCCTGAAGAGGCTGGTTCAACCAGTGGTGAGTCCCTTTGCAGTACGTCAGCAAGCTGTATTTTCGAATTTTGTGCCAGAATAACCGCTCTTTCAATAGTATTCTCCAGTTCACGAACATTACCCGGCCACTGGTATTTTAAGAGAAAATCAGTAACTTCTGGCGAAAAGCCACTTACTTCCTTTTGATTTTCGGCAGCAAACTTTTTCAAGAAATGATCGGCTAAAAGGGGAACATCTTCCTTTCGGTCTCTTAACGGGGGCAAATCAATAGTAACCACATTAAGGCGGTAATAGAGGTCTTCGCGGAATTGACCGCCGGCTACAGCCTCCTTAATATCCCTGTTGGTTGCCGAGACAACCCTCACATCAACCCTAATCAACTCGTTGCCGCCTACCCTGGCGAATTCCCGCTCCTCCAGCACTCTGAGCAGGTGAACCTGGATATTGGCACTCATCTCTCCTATCTCATCCAGAAAAAGGGTGCCCCGGTCGGCAAACTCGATTTTGCCCTTTCTCAAGGCATGAGCACCGGTAAAGGCACCCTTCTCATGTCCGAATAGCTCGCTTTCGAGGAGACTTTCGGGCAGAGCGGCACAGCTGACGGCAACAAAGGGCTTATCTTTGCGATAGCTCTGCGAGTGTATGGCTCGGGCTACAAGCTCCTTTCCCGTGCCACTCTCGCCGGTAATCAATATCGTGGCATTGCTCTTGGCAACTATCTTAATCAGCTCAATTACCTTCTGCATCTTAGGGCTTTTGGTTATGATATCCTCAAAGCGATAGCGCTGGTCCAATTTCTCGTGCAGGGCGATGTTTTCCTCAACCAATCTCCTGTGTTCCACCAGTTTCTTAATCAGCAGTTCCACTCTTTCCGGTGAAAAAGGCTTCTCCATATAGTCATAGGCACCCTGTTTCATAGCCTCGATAGCTGTAGGGATACTGGCATAGGCGGTAATAATAATTACCTCGATACTGGGTAATATTTCCTTCGCCTTCTTCAGAAGCTCAATTCCGTCCATACCGGGCATTACCAGGTCTACAATGGCAATGCTGGGAGTCTCTTTCTCAATAAAACCCAGAGCTTGAGGTCCGGACTCCGCTGTCAGCACCAGGTATCCGGCGTCGCTCAGCCAGTCTTTCAGCGAGTCGCGAATGATGGCCTCGTCATCAACCACAAGTATTTTAGTCGGCTTTTCGTTCTTCATGGTATATTGGCAGGTAAATCGTAAATGTAGTTCCTACACCTTCCTTACTCTGTACTTCAATTCTTCCGTGATGGCGCTGGATGATCCCGTGGGCCACAGCCAGGCCTAAGCCTACTCCCTTCCCCTTCACCTTGGTAGTGAAAAACGGAGTAAACAGCTTACGCATATTCTCCTCGGATATGCCGCAGCCTGTATCCTGCACCTCTATCCTAACGAGGCTGTCGGCAATCGCGGTGCGCAGGCTGAGCTTGCCCCCCTTAGGCATCGCTTGGACAGCATTCAGAATAAGGTTGGTGCAGACCTGTTGAAGCTGGTCAAAATCGGCCATGATGTTGGGCAAGGAAGGTCCAAATTCCTTGGTTACCTCGATATTTTGCAGCTCAGCCGAGTTACTAGCAAGCTCTAAAGCCTTGTCGACGACATCGTTAATGCTTACTGACCTGAGGCTCGGCGGTGATTGACGGGCAAAGTCGAGGAGGCCTCGGATCAGCCTTGTGCTGCGGGTAAGCTCTGATTCCATTTTTGATAGGTAGTTGAGCGAGGTCTCTTTGGAGAACTTATCACTGGATATCTTCTTGGAGAGCAACTGAGTATATACCAGCACGCCAGATAAGGGATTATTCACCTCATGAGCAATTGAGGCAGCCAGCTGACCCAGCGAGGTTAGCTTCTCTGCCTGAATCAGTTCATTCTGGGTAGTCTTCAATTGATGGAGCACGTAGGGCCAGCACATTTCAGTCTCAGCCATGCCCTCGCAGATAAAAATGGCTAGTGTCCGACATGAGTCATAGCCGCAGGCGCCACAATCTGTCCCTCCAAGCTTGCGTAGCACCCTCTGTACGTCCTCTTCACTTGGCATAGAGAAGATAACGGGTTGAGCGGTGAACTGTCGGCTCAGATCAATATCAGCATAATGCTCGATATCCCTTGCAGTTTGTGCCGCGTCTGCATTATCTCTGGTGTATTCGGCGATAAGTTCCTTACGTCTGAATCCGCTCAGTTCATTCTCGATAAAGGGGCTGGCGATACAGCCGTGACAAAAATACAAGTTAGCGAATCTCGGCGTAATCTGACCCATAGCAAATTCGGCCAGGATTCTGACAACATAGGCCTTGCCATGCACACTCATGACATCGTTTAGCATAATATCATCGAAAAGCCCCATCACCTTGAGTAAGCCCCCTGATATGGCAAAGAGGCGACCGAGATTGGGCTTAGGGCCAGAGAACTGCTCTTCTTTCTCATGACTTGGGACAATCCCTCTGGCGGTCAACATTTTCTGCAGTTCGGGAAAGGTCAGGACGGCATCCACCACACCTGCGACCGACTTATCCGCGATCTCCACTTTCTTGGCAACGCAGGGACCAATGAAGACTACTTTGGCCTGCGGATTATAGCGCCACTTAATAGCTCTACCCATGGCGACCGTGGGCGAGACAATTGGTGCCACTTTACATAGCAGCGAGGGGTGATACTTTTCTATATAATTTACTACTGCTGGACAGTTGGACGAAATAACAGGGCGCTCTGTATTTCTGCTTAGGTAACGGGCATATTCCAGGCCAACAAGCTCAGCGCCGAAGGCATCCTCCATAACTTCACTGAATCCGAGCTTCTTTATCGCGGCTACAAGCTGTCCCGAACTGCAACCTTTTAAAAGGGCAGGGAAAGAGGAGGAAAGTACAGCAATCACGTCAGAGTGTTGCGACAACAGTTGCCAGACTAATTCCACGTCACTTTCCACCTGCTTTGCTCTGGTGACACAGACATTGACACAGTAGCCACAGTCAATACATTGTTCTGTTACTATCTCAGCTAAGCCCTCTCTTATCCTGATTGCCTTGGCCGGGCAATTTCTGATACAGGCATAGCATCCAACGCATTTTTCACGTTCTGTATAAACTATGCTCATCTCGTCTTTCCACCTCCTCGTGCTCTTTTCCCAGTTGCCGGAATTTTGAGTTCCTCCCTCAAGTTTGCTACTGAGCGGCGGGAGATTGCCACCCCGAACTTCTCCTTGAGTCTAATCCTAATCATCTCATCGGAAGAGAGCTCGCCATCACCTTTAAGAAGCTGTCCAAGGAGCTCCTTTCTGAACCTTTTAGGCCGGGGAAAGAAGTGCTTTAGAGGGATCTCCTCACCCCATGGCGTATCTATGCTCTTGCCTCTGATGGCCCGGCTCACTGAACTGGGAGCTACCTCAATCTTCTGTGCCAGCTCCTTCTGGCTGACCGGCAGCAATGACCTCGGCTCTCCGGTCTGGAGATATAGTTTTTGTTTATCAACGATACCGCGCAGGATCTGATTTAATGTATCCTTACGGCTATTGACCAGCTCCAGCTTCTTGAAAAGCTGTCTTGCTTCTCTTGCCTCTTCCTTGTTGAAAGCACCTCTATTATTGAGTTCTTCAAATCTTTCATAATCAATTAGATAGCGACCTCTGGCAAAGAAGGGCGAAAAATAGCCGATGACGAAATCTTCTCCTGCCCTCTCCACTGAAGCGACCTTGTAGTAGCGAATAACGTCCGAGTTGACTTTGGATGGGTGATAGAACTCGCTCATGACGGAGAACTCATCGATAAGGCTGTTTATCTCCTGAACCTGTGAGACATCCAGGCCACACGCACTGGCGATTTCACTAACGGTCATCCCTGAGTCAGGAAACAGAAAATACTGCTTGAATTTCTCCATCCCTAGTCTCTGAATCAGTCGCACCAGGTTCTCCTTCTTCAGGAGAAGTGGTTCAATATTTAGTGAACCCGGGTCCGCCACGGCCTCTTCTTTGAGCTGGTAGAAGGTGGAGGAAATACTGGTTCTGGGGAATCTCTTGTAGTGAACTAGCTTCTCTTTCTGGTATAGCCTGAGAAACAGGTGGCTTCGCTCAATCTCAACGATGAGCTTCTGAAATTCGCCCTCTGACATCTGCAGCAGGTTAGCCTGCTGCATCCTGAGGGCTTGTCTCAGCCCCTGCTGCATTCGCAATGACTGTGTCTGCTTGATTTCTAGATTAACCATCTGTACAAAAATTATAACACATCTTGCCTCACTGTTCAAATATTGGACAATCGGCGCAATTTGGTTATTTGGCTTTGGATGCTGTGTCTGCTAACTGATGCCTCAGTTACGCAAGCGGCGAATGTGCATAATCTTACTTTTACTCAGGCTGTTAACGTTGGAGAAGCGAGACAGTTAAAAATATGTCTATACCAACGCCCATATAGAAGTAAGGAATAAATGGCAGTTCGTCACCATTTAACAAAAGGGC
>Ga0315282_10001124_pt1 | contig 51453 bp, 41 predicted proteins | sample YL17G07_20_MG_FD_203693 | JGI IMG/M metagenome (GOLD analysis project Ga0315282, IMG submission 203693) | Sediment microbial communities from Yellowstone Lake, YNP, Wyoming, USA - YL17G07_20 | ecosystem: Environmental > Aquatic > Freshwater > Lake > Sediment | place: USA: Wyoming | collected...
CTTTTTTATGTTATCTATAGTAGTGATATGTTCGTTCATAAAGCACCTCCTGTGATTTTATAGTGTTGTATTTACTATATTGTATCACAGGAGGTTATTTTTGTCCGAACTCATGTCCGATCATCAGATTTCAGTTTTGATAATGCTATTTTAATTAAAAGGATTGAATAATGTTTTATCTGCTAATTTTCATGAATCTTTTTTATATTCATGTTTATTAATGCTATGAACAGACCTATTTTAGCAATAGAGGTGCCAGATTTTTTCTTTTTAGTTATGTTTTTATATGTTAGCGTATCCCTTTATTTCAAATGGGTTGGTATGTTTACTTCGTAAGATAATCTTGCATTTTTGTGGCATCCCTTTACAAACGTGGTTTGTGTGAATTTGTTAGATAGATGCAGTTATGAAGCCATTCTATAATCAACAGGTAAAGTTGGCATCTATTTTGCTCTATATGGAAATGGTTGTGATTAGATAAAACTGAATATTTCAAAAGAAGGAGACAACACAATGAAAAAATTTATTATTACCTCAATTCTATTGACTTTCTTTATGGTAACTATACCTGTAATGGCACAAGAAGAAACTCTTCTCAAAAACGGAATTTATCACACTGGTGGACACGGTGGACCTGTATCGAAATTGACTTCATTTAATGGTGAATTAGGACTTATGACGGGTGGTCGTGGCGTCTGGACTATCAATCATGCCTTTTCTATCGGTGGTGGCGGTTATGGGCTATCTACGGATATTGATGCTCCAATGTCAGATCGAAATATGAATGTGCAATATGGTGGAGTAATTTTAGAATACAATGCGTTTCCAAATAGACTAATTCATTTCTCTGCGAATACGATGATAGGTGCTGGAGAGGTGAACTATAGATATATAGACAATTATTATGATGATAGATACGGCTCAGATAAATTCTCTGTCGTGGAACCCGGGCTTAATCTGGAACTGAATGTTGTCAAATTTTTCCATATAGGATTCGGAGTCAGCTATCGCTTCGTTGATGGTATTGAATTAAAAGGTTTGAGAAATAACAATATGAGTGGAATATCTGCAAACGTGATTCTTAAATTTGGTGATTTCTAGTCCATAGAATTTATATCTACCCATTATACTATTTCTCAATTCAAATATGTCATTCTGAATAAGGGTTTGGTTACATCCTCTAACAATCTTTACACATAAATACATTGATTTAACGACTTGTGTTAATTTAGTTTGTAGTCGTTTGATTTATCGAAATTTTATTAAAACGCTCAATGAATTGAGCTACTACAAACCGGTTTTATTCCATAATTTACAAAAATTAACATAAGTCGTTAATTTATTGACTATCAGGTTTTATTATCAATCTGTGAGATTTATTACCGCCCCAGTACGCCAATGCCAAGAAAATTTAATGTTTGGAGCAAGTACCCCTGAACTATCCCAACTATATATTATAACTTTCATATCTTTTGGAGGACCTGGTACGTAATTGATATTGGTTGTTAGGTAACAAGGTTTTTCTGAAATCGGGGTTGCAACAAAGCTATCAAGCCCAACAGGCCCAAAACTGGAAATGTTTCCGCAAATCAATTGTGAAAATGTCAATGTCACTTTACCACTCGAATCCGTTTTTGCTTGCCCGGAGAGTTCAGCTAAAGGACTTGTGGGGCAAACACGACCAGTAGTTTTTTTTCTAGCATTTCCTACACTGTTATAGATACTTAAAGCTGGAACTGGTGGTGGGCCAGGATTAGTACCAACTGTACAACTAATTTGATTTGAAGCACCATTTGTACAAAGAGGCGGTACAATAGGTGGTCCTCCACTACCATCTGTACAACGAAGCGGTAAATTACTAGAAGCTATTCCCGGAGTAGAGTCTGGTACGTCTTTTTTTGGGGATTTCTTTTCAGCCATTTTTCTCCTCCTTCGATACATGGTTAATATTGAATTTTAACTACTGATTCAGCAATACATCTCATAAATTCCACCAATTAGCTTTATCAGCACATTTGTTTTACTGGTTAAACTTATAGAAATGTATTCTATATGTATTCTACATCTAGTATATAGAAATGTCAAGAAAAAATAAGCATAACCAAGCATAAGAATCTTGTCCGCGATCTTTATCAGAAAAAAAACACTAAGACACACTAAGCATTTTTTCATTTTTTTGACTAGATGATACTGTGATTTCAATATTTTCTCCTAACTAAAAACTATGATCCTGTTTTCTTTGTGTCTTCGTGTCTTTGTGACTTGGTGTTTAGATTTCCGCGGACGAAAAGTTTATGCCTGGCAAGCATAAAGTTCACGTCTGTGGCGCGTAATTATGGATATTGGCAACCTGATCTCAACTAACTCTATACCTGCCTTTTCTCCTGTTTTAGATTTATGAGCAAATCCTATTGAACATTGTGGATTAGATTTTTATGCTTAGATAGCTTATTTATGCTTCTCCATTGTCTTCCGCAATGCTTGAGCCTGCTTTCGTATATTCTCTGGATCAGCAGAATGATGCGTGACAATTGAGAGTGACCGCATTGCGGCTTCTTCGGCTTTTGGACACAAACCCGGACGATAATGCACGTATTCAGGTAAAGGTGGACCAAATGGTGTCTTTCCGCTGTTCTCAAAATCCTGATATATCTGCTCAAGATAATTGATCTCACCATAACAGCCGATGCCAATTCCCTGTTCCTCACGACAAAAACGGCTTACCTCTCCAGCAGTTAATGAAGTTTCATCAGGATTGAGTTGTATAGGATATACCCAGTAGTTTGGTATATGATCAGGATGCTTATATGCCAGCACAATTCCCGGACAATTCTGTAACTCAGACTCAATGATCTTAACAATCTCTTTCCTGACAGCATTGAAACGATCAATTTTTGTTAGTTGTGCCAGAGCAACAGCGCCCTGAAGTTCACTCATGCGGTGATCGTGTCCAAATGTGAAATGCCCTCGTGTCGGAAGCTTGCTGACAGGCTTAGTTTTTGGCGATTCTAAACCGTATAAAAACCAGGGCATACCAGAATTTGAATACATATTAGCTCGCTTATATATCTCTGGGTCATCGGTGGCAACGAACCCACCCTCACCGCAAGTAATATGTTTGCTTTGCTGTAAGCTGAAGCAGGCTACATCTCCGAACGTGCCAGCCTTTTTACCTTTGTAATAACAGTCGTAAGCCTGTGCGCAATCCTCAACGACCTTTAGGTTGTGCTTGTGAGCAACTTGCAGAATATCATCCATAGGCGCTGGTTGTCCGAAGATATGCACAACCACAACAGCTTTCGTGCGTTCACTGATACATGCTTCAATACCTTCTGGTGAGATAATAAGCGTTCTTGGATTAACGTCTGCAAAAACCGGGATACATCCTGCCGCAAAGACAGGAAACGAGACAAAGATAGGCACAGTTGCCGGACATATAACCTCGTCGCCGGGTTCCAGTCCAAGACCTGCAACCGCTCCTTCGTTTGCTGAAGTACCAGAATTGACAGCCTGAACGTAACGTCTGCCGATATGATTGCCAATGGCTTCCTCAAATCTTGGCACAAAATTGCCTTTTGCACCTCGCCATAATTCCCCGCTTTCAATCACTTCGCGCAGATTTGATAGTTCTTCTTCACCGAAACTGCGTAATGCCATAATTATTCCTCCATAGAGTTCTATATTAGCCACGTATTGACAGAGCAGATTGAACACAAAACCTTTAATCAACCACCTGTGCCTGAAATACTGGTCGGTTACTTACAAAAACACTTTCCAGAAGCTCATTACAAATGTGCTTATGAAGCTGGACTCTTTGGTTTCTGGATTTATGAAGCTCTTGAGAAGCTTGGAGTTGATTGTATTTCTCGTTCCGCCGAGTAACGGAGAAACAAAGTGGTTCATCCTGCTGACATACTAACAAAAAACAAAGAGAGACGCAATAGAAATGACAATGTAGATTCTCGCAAGCTCGCTAAGAATCATTCCCCCATAACATACCAAAGAGCCACTTTTCTGAAACTTGCTTATCAAGGTGAATTACAAAAAATATTTCGCTCTATGGAGCCAGAATCACAACCACTGGGAAATATCAGTAGGTCGGGTTGAAGCAATGAAACCCGACTATACTAATATTTTGTTGGGTTTCGTTCCTCAACCCAACCTACATTAATGCACAATAAAAAGATAAAACTGGTATAAGTGCAGAGAAAGAAAGGCGACAGCAAAGCGGAGCAAAGTCAAGCCTACCACCCATTCAAATAAGTGAAGAAACTAAAAGGTTAGTAACTGAAGCAAAGGCAAGGTTAAAGGCAAAAGGTTGGGTATCTTCTAATCCTGATGAGAATTCACAATAAGCAGATAATACTTGGTCTATTATGAGAAAGTTCGTTTTCGTCTGAGCAAATATATAAAGAATGGCGCACCGCATAAAGCTGTTACTACTCCAACAGGAACCTCTGCCGGTGAGGTGATCGTTCTTGCGACAGTATCAGCGGCTACTAGAAATATAGCACCCGTAAGGGCTGACGCTGGCATTAGTATTCGATGATCTGCGCCGATGGTCATGCGCACTATGTGCGGAACTATGAGTCCAACGAATCCGATTATCCCGCAGACAGAGACGCATGCGCCTGTGATCAATGATGCTAGAACGAAAGCGATCTTTTTCACCCTTTCAACTTCCACCCCAAGTTCAACCGCAGTCTCCTCACCCAAACTGAGTAAATTAAACGTCTGAGAATAAAATAATAGAATAAATCCACCTGCAAAGATAAGTATCATTGAACTTACCGTCAGTTTTGTCTCAACCGGGGATAGATTCCCCATTGACCATAAAAGAAACCTGTGCGTCTCACTTTCTCTAATGATGGAAACTAGAAACATTATGAGGGCTGAGAAAAAGGAGTTTACGATCACGCCTGCCAGAAGAAGTATATGCGTGGGGGATTTCCCGCCAACATTGGCAATGCCATAGACGAGAAATACCGTTGCCAACGCACCTAAAAAAGCAAAAGCAGGAAGCGTAGGAAACTCTCTTATAGTACTTATGCCTAGCATTATTGCCATTACCGCACCTAACGATCCACCACTCGATACTCCAAGTATGTAAGGATCAGCCAGCGGATTCCGTAATAATGCCTGAAAAACGACTCCTGCTATGGCTAATCCTCCTCCAACCATTACACCGATAAGAATTCTAGGCAGACGCCATTCCATTAGCGCCAGTTCTTCGCTATCACCCCAATCCTGCTCAATATTCGTGAATGGTAGCCTATTGAGGACAATTTTTATTATCTTAATCGGGCTGATCTCTGCAGCGCCGAATCCGCTTGATATAATCACCACGATCAGCAATAATACCGACAATATGATCAGCCATAGAACCCACTTCGTGTTTCTGTTAAGTGTCATGTAATAAGTCCATCATTGAATATAGGCAAGTTTCACCAAAAAGAATAAATCAAACATTGAATACTTATTATCTCATATTATTAGCCATTTTTCCAGATTATTCTGAAAATGAGATTTACGATTGAAAAATGATAGTAGTTATGAGATAATGCTTGTAAAAGATTTGATAAATATAAATACATTATACCAATTCTCAATTCAAATATGGCATTGGTAGTTGCATCCCTTTAGGGTGCGTTCTCGCAGGCATGAAGCCTGCGACTACCGTTTATGTATCATTTCAATTCAGAATTGGTATTAGATAGAGAATTTAATCACGAATTGCACGAATAAGAAAAAGGTCTTGTAGTATCATCAAGGAGGATTCTCAATGCCTGATAACAATCTTATGGATTTTGAAGGACCACGAACGCCGTTTGAGTCTGAATGGGATGCGGTTACTGAACTATGCAGATCAATTTTTTTCAAGGATTTATCGTCTTACGATGTGGCAGCGAGGACGTGGCCCATGAGCCTGCGATCTGAAGCTCGTGAAGACAGCTTTGCCATGTTTCATGAGGGTCGTCCTGTTTCGTTCATTGAAAGATTAGAGCGTGATATAGCCGTTCATGGACATACTCTCCGAATCGGTTACGTTGGCAGCGTATGTACAAATCCCGATTACCGTAAACTTGGGCTTGCAAGCACCGTTCTATCTGCAACTATGAAGCGTTTTCATGAGAATAACGTTGACTTTGTTGACATCTCCGGGAACCGTGCAATGTATAGAAATGCGGGTTCCAGATTTGTCGGAGGTTTGGATCGTTTCACTCTTAACAAAGGTAATTTAACGGGATCAGACACAACGCTTCGATCTGCAACTATAGATGATATAAAAACACTTGCATGGCTTAATCAAAAAGAATCTCTATTCAGTATCCGTCCTATAAATGACTACGAGATCGTTATCAAATACGGTCACTGCGTTGGACGACCTGTTGAGTTTATTATAGCATACATCGGACAAACACCAACCGCTTATATTCTTATAACAAAATTGCTTGAACGTGACAATAAAAAGTATAGGCGTGTGATGGAGTACGCAGGTGATAGGCAGTTTGTCATATCTGCTCTGGCAAATCTAGCTAACGAAATACCCGAAGATGCGTATATAGAGATTGACATTCAAAACGGTGATCTGATGGGTAAGCTACTAGAAAGCTATAAAATATCCAATCAACCTGTCGCAAGACCGGGAACATTTGTTGTTTTAGATTTTGCAAGAACGATGACTAAGCTGAAGCCATTATTTGCAAGCTATTTTCCAGAGAATTTTGTTGAATGTATGAAGTTTTCTGCCGGTAATGAGAGGTATACTGCATGGTGCAAGCATAGTTCCTTGAAAATTGAAGGTGTGATTAACATGACGTGGACAATGCTAGGAACGCCTCCCAATGAGCAAGTATCCAACGTTCAAGCAACGGGATTGATGAAGGAACTGATCGATTTGTGCCTGCCTATATCTTTGCCACCAGTAGAGATGAATATGATATGATAAAAATAAACACGGAGACACAGAGGCACAGAGAGAACAGTGATTAGCGATTGTAGTCCAACTTTCTAAGTTGGCTTTTTACAAAACCAAGATGGAATCTTAGGCTACGAAAAAATTATACAAGTCGTTAATTAGGAAATATAGGGAGATTGTAAAATGAAAGTACCATTGAAAAATCCTAAACCGGATAGGGATAGCTTAAAAAATGTTATTTTGAGAAAAAAAATTCCGCAACGTCCTCCGTTTTTGGAGCTTCACATAGATAAAGAGATAGTAAAAGAGTTGGTTGAGAAGGAACTTGGAAGGAAATGGATAGAGCCTTTACCAAACGACAGAGAATCACAAAAAGCCTGTCTTCTGAACTATATAGAGTGCTGGTATCGGCTTGGATACGATTGCCTAAGACTAACTGGGGATTTTCGCTTCACCAGCGGATTGCACTTTGAAGCCAGAATCCGCGGCGGGAAAGATACCGCTGATCTTGCGCGCAGTGAAAGGAAGTGGACAGAGGAGGGTAAAGGAATCATAAGCTCTTGGGAAGATTTCGAGAAGTATCAATGGCCATCTCCCGATCACGTTGATAACTGGGTCATGGATTTCGTCTCAGGAAATCTTCCAGAAGGCATGGGATTATTCGCCTGTCCATCCGCAGGGATATTTGAGATCGGTTTGAATATTCTATTCGGAACCGAGACGCTTTCATATCTTCTATATGATGACCCTGAATTAGTCAAAGCAGTGTTTGACAAAGCAGGGCAGATGATATACGATTGGTACAAAAGTATTGTCGGTATGGATAAGGTCATCGGTTTCTTACAGGGTGATGATCTTGGTTATAAAACAGCAACCATCATCTCGCCAAAGTTTCTGAGAGAATACGTCCTACCTTGGCATAAGAAATTAGCGCAGCTTGCCCATGATAATAGTCTAGTTTACGTACTCCATTCCTGCGGCAATCTTGAATCAATAATGGAGGACCTGATCGAGGATGTGAAGATAGATGCAAAGCACTCCTTTGAGGATGAGATCATGCCTGTGGCTCAGTTCAAAGCGAAATATGGTGACAGGATTGCAGTTATCGGAGGAGTGGATGTAGATAAAATATGCAGGCTAGATGAACCTGAACTTCGTGCTTACGTTAGGGATATAATTAATAAGTGCGCCCCTGGTGGCGGATACATACTTGGGACCGGGAATTCTGTTGCAAACTACATTCCGATCAAAGGTTTTCTAACTATGTTAGACGAAGGTTTAAATTAATGTAAATTTTGGGAGTGCGTAAGCAGTACTTACGCATGCTGAAGCGATAGCTTCAGCACCCATAATAGATCACCAGTATTTTGATTTTTTGATCCATTCCCACGCCTGCTGACCCATTGGTGAAAGTCCTTGCTCTACGATGGGGTCAATGGTACGACCATATCGCTTGAGACCTTCAGAGACCCGTGCTTCAAGCTCTTTATCCATCTCATCGGCAAGCTTGGATTCGGCTTCAACGAGATTGTTTATCTCGTTAGGGTCTGATGGTAAATAGTATAATTCTCTCGGCGGGAAGTTGTGCCAGTCCTTTGCCCTTGCCTTGATGAGTTTGAATCCGTCTTTTCTCAATGCCCATTTGCTCATCCATGAGTTTTCTTCTGTCAGAAGTGAATCATCACGCCAGTTTGTGGGTATATTGCCTTGCATAAACGGTATCAGGCTTTTACCTTCCATTTCCGGCGCCGCTTTTAATCCCGCAACATCAAGAATTGTAACAGCGATGTCTTCATGGCGTACGTGATGAGATATGCGCTGACCGTCTGATTTATCGGGAAGTTTTGCTATCAACGGCGTGTGAATGTTGGCATCATACAGCCCATGATGATCGAAGAATATTCCATGCTCGTACATTTCCTCGCCGTGATCTGACATGAACATTATGAACGTATCATCACCAAGACCTGATTGGTTGATCACATTCAGGAGTTCACCAATGTATTCGTCAAGGTAAAAGAGTTCAGCATCGTATTGAGAGACGATGTATTCAGCATCAGTTATCTTTTCAACACCTGCTTCACTGGCAAGTCTTGCGATCCAACCGGTGAAAACGTCCCCGGATTTGGTTTTATTGAGCCACCACTGCGCAAATGGCTGGTTTTCAAAAGGCAAAAAGCTTGTAAGGTCAGGATTACCGGGGTCCCCGGTATAAAACATATTTCGATATTCTTTTGGGGCAAAGTACGGTGTATGCACATCCCAGTAATGCAGGAATAGGAAGAATTTTTCGCCTGATTTTCGATTCTTTAGCCATTGGATAGCGGATTCGTTTATCTGTTCCGCAGTCACCATCTGCATGTATTCTTGCTTGCCCTTTGCCGGCGGTATCTCCTCTTTCCAACCACGTTTGAACCATGGTTTCATTCCGGGTAAAGCCGATATACAGGCAGTATAATAACCATCATCTGCCAATAATTCCTGTACCATAGTAACGCCGGATTTTATATCAAAAGTTCCACCGTGAGCGACTATACCGTGATCTAAAGGCACTCGACCGGAAAATGTGGTTGTATAATTCGGTTGAGTTGGGATTCCCGGTGCAAAACAGTTTTCAAAAGTTATTGCGTTTTCTGCAAATTTATCGAGATTCGGCGTTGTGTTCCTCCAATAACCGTAACAGCCTACGTGCTTTGCGGCAAGTGTGTCTAGCGAGATTAGAATGATGTTCATCACAATTCTTCCTTTTGAAGCTTTAGTAGTTCCATCGGTAGATGTAATATTTTTTATCTTGATTTAAGTTTGTTTGCCCAATTAATAGCTTTTTCGACGCGTTCCAGCACAGCTTGATACAATCCATCTGACGTATCTTTGAGTGTTCGCTGAGAGTTGGTGTATTTATTCTGTTTTGTTGCTTCATCTACTTGACCTATCCATTCTTGCCTGACAGTCTGAACTCCTGACAATGCACCTGCAAGCCCACTTGCTACTGCTGCAAGACAGTCTGTATCACGACCAAAGTTCACAGCGCCAATTATAGCATCTGTTGCGTTACCTTTCGTGACTTTGAATAAGGCAAAAGCCTTTGCAACTACCTCATTTGCCCATGATTGTGCATAAGCAATGCCTGAACCGTTATAGATTTTGTAAAAATCATCACGCATATCAAAGACGTTATCGTATTTTTCTGCTATCTCTAATCCTCTTTTGAGTTCCCATTTGATACGAGGATGTGCAAGAGTTATTGCGGTATCAATCACAGATTCGACAGTTGCGTCAGGACACAGGGCATGAGCAATACCACCAGCAACAATCGCCGCCCATTTCAGACCATCGCCAACGTGTGTCTGGTAAAGAAGCCCTACATCAAAAGTATCTCTGACAGCGCTATCAGGGTCACATGCGTTTATGATTCCTACGCCATGACAAGACCGTGACATAGAAACCAGACCGTCCCATTGGCAGTATCTGCCTATATGTTGCGCTGGTATGCCTGCTTTTGCCATTGCCAGCAATACTTTTTCAAATGGTTCAGAAACCATGCCGTCAGATTCTGGTTTAATATCACGTAACCAAATTTTTACAACATCCTCTGCTGTAACCCGATCTTTTTTCTCAATTATGGCGGTTAGCATTAGTTTTTGGCGTTCGATACCATCTTCAGTCGTTCCCGGTGGACGAATCCAGCCATTACCATAATGTTCATAGGGAAGAAGCTTATCCAGTACGCCGTATTTCTCAAAAATGCGCTCTTTACTCCAGCCTTCCACTACCGCACCCATTGACGAACCAATGTGTGATGCCGATATACAACCGTAGATTTTGTCATACAATGTTGCCATAGTTATCTACCTCTTAATAATAGCACACGGATAAACACAGATTTACACAGATCAAATCCGCGAAAATCCGTCTAATCCGCGTCAATTTATGTGCTATTTTTCTATATATTTTGCGATAGCCATTTCCCTGTGGTTTCGAGAATCGCAAGTTTCATCTCAAGATTTTGTCTCCTGACAGGAATAATATCAAGAAGGTCAAATCCACAAGTGGCAATAACTCTTTCTATACTGACAGAGCATGAATACGAACCTCCGCCTCCACCGCCTGCGACACAGATAGCGACGGCTTTCTTTCCTGCAATGTTTTGCTTGCCCGCTTCGTGCATACAGGTGCGGCGCAGACGATCAAGAAATGCTCTTATGCTTTCACTAAGATCGCCAAAGTAAACAGGTGTTGCAAACACGACAGCATCAGCATCCTTTATCTTGCTGACCAGTGATGCGAAATCATCCTCAATAACGCATTTTCCCTGTGTTCGGCAGATGCCCCAACCGTTATCATCACATTGCCGACATCTCTCAATCTTCATCTGCGGGAGAAATATTTGCTCACATTCATCATTTACTCCGTGAGCAAATGCACCGGCGGCTCGTGCTGTCTGACCTTTTGGGTTTCGGCTTCCAAGAATTATTATTGCTTTCATCTTATGCTCCTTAAAAATAGGTCCGCGAATTTATCGAAAAGATTAGCGAAAGTTAGCGGATAAATATTTTTATTGTTCTATGAATTTCAGTTGAGGGCGCTTAATAGGGTTCCCTTGAGCATCCGTGCCTATCGAGACTACTTCTCTGGTCATTTTTGCACCTTCAACTTCCACAATGCCGATCTCGCAAAGAACATAAACCTCGCAGCCTTCTTCGAGATGCCCGCCATAAGCGCCTCTGAAATCGGATGCTGTGATGTGAAGATGCGGTTCACCATCAACGATCATACCGTTTATGCTCATTATCTCAATACCATCCTCCCATTGATCTTTTCTGTTTTCAGGAGGCCATCGGTTATGTTTCACCCAATGAAGGCTAATCTTGCCGAGAGTGCCATAGCCCATGACTACAACACCTTGCTTGATATTTTTCTCCTTGATGAACTTTTTGACAGATATTAATACATCCTCACCAGAGTCAATTCTAACAACCCAAAACTTTTTACAATCGAAACTATGTCCATCCATTTTATTGATCCTTTCGTTTTGATTTTATAAACTCAATCGCCTCTTGCTTGGTTTCTATCTCCTCGTCAAGTTGGGCATTAAAAACTTCCGTCAGTATCTCGTTAAAAATCGGGCCTTCAGAATAGCCCAATTCCTTTAAGTCTTTTCCCGTTATAAGCGGTTTAGTATCTCTTAATACCGTAAGATAAAGCATTATTTGATATATGCTGTCTCTGCCTCCCTTAAAGATACTGTAAATAAGCGTATCAAAAGGTAAGCCATTCAGCACTTTATATATTTCACTTGGGGCAACCGATTCTCCGCCTATAATGAAAAGTGCTTTTGGTAGTTTAACAATTGCTGATTTTAACGACTCTGTGTATCTTTTACTCAGTGCAAGCCTTTCAGATACGTCAATTACATCGGCTTCGTTTAATCCATCTAGTAGAATCATGAGTTTGATTAAAGCATAATCTACCTTTTCATTGGCTTTTAAAAACGGAAGCGGCATGAAAGAATTCATTTCAGTAATTTTGTAGATTAGATTGAGTTTCCCATTATTTAGCAATATTTCTGGATGTATGTATCGCATCAGACCGAGTTGTCTCATACGATCCAAAGGACGGCTGGCGTTATCCTCATTCAGTATCAGCAATATTTCATTTCTTAGCCGTTGTCTCGTTATAGTATTCAGGAAATCACGATCTATGGCAAAATTTAGAAGTCCCCTTGTATGCCAATCCAAACTAAACCCGTATCTTTGCTCATATTTAATCGCTCTAAAGATACGGGTTGGGTCATCTTCAAAACTCTGTTCGTGTATTATTTTGATTTTGTGTTCCTGAAGGTCTGAAAGCCCATTGAGAACGTCAACAAGCTCACCGAATCTATCGTTATTAAGGCTTATTGCCATTGCATTGATGGTAAAATCCCTTCTTTTAAGGTCGTCTTCAATTTTACCGGGTTGCACTGTTGGCAGGGCGCCTGGATGCGAGTAAGATTCGCTTCTAGCGGTAGCAATGTCAATTTTGAACCCATCAGGCAAAGTTATAACCGCTGTACCGAAGCTTTCGTGACTTGTGATTTTGCCTTCTTTGGCTTTTGAGAATTCGTTGGCAAAGTTTATAGCATCGCCTTCTATAACGATGTCAACGTCGAGATTCTGTCTGCCAATTATCAGGTCTCGAACAAACCCGCCGACTACAAAGGTATTATAACCCATCTGCTGTCCTGTTTTTCCAATGGATTTCAGTAGGTTATATATATGTTTGGGGAGTTTTTTTAGCATAAGAGTATTGTAGTTCATAGTGTATTCCTTATGAATTTAATAAATACATTTGATGTAGAATGATCCCTAGAGTCTCCCTTTTCTAAAGGGAGATTTAGAGGGATTTTTTATTTAATCATCATCTTTTGTGGACTTTCCAAGACGCAGCTTGATGTAGCTTTCGTATCTTGATCTTCTAATCTGACCTTGCTCAACTGCTTTCCTGATCATGCAACCGGGTTCAGATATATGTGAGCAATCGTAGAACCTGCATTTATTAGCATAGGGTTTCATCTCACGAAAATAAAGCTCTAACTCAGTTTTCCATACGTCCCAGAGACCAACTTCACGAAGACCGGGCGTATCCACAATGTATCCCCCGAAATCTAGTTCGTAGAGTTGAACGTTAGTTGTTGTGTGTTTACCTTTCTTTGTCTTGGCGCCGATTTCAGCAGTTTTTAGAATAAGACCGGGTTGGATCGCATTCAGTAAAGTGGTTTTACCTGTGCCAGAATGTCCGATCAGTGCTGACGTTTTATCTTTCATGATTTTTATAACTTCATCCAATCCTTCTTTGTTTAAGGCACTGATGTATAATATTCGATAGCCAAGTTCCTCATATACTTGAGACTGCTCATGAAGCTGGTTTTTATCTCGGTCATTTAGTAAATCCATTTTATTAATTATAATGATTGGTTCCAATTCTCCAGCTTCAGCCACTATGAGTAATCTGTCCAGAAGACGGGGTTTAAAAGCGGGCATTTTCGCTGACATTATCATGATCATCTGGTCGGCGTTGGCGACTATAATATGCTCAATAGGCACAGTTCCAGCCGCCGCACGGGATATTTTCGTTTTTCGGGGCATAATTGTGTCAATGGCACCTTTTTCGCCTTCAGCAATAGTTATTTCTACTTCATCGCCAACAGCTACCGGGTCAGTATAAAGCAACTTATTATCCTCAGTCATGAGTTCCCGCTTAATTTTTTTTCTGAGCGTACATTCTACGACACGGTTATCATTAAGAATCTTAACGAAGTATATGCCAGCCTGCGCACTTGTAACAATACCCTTTATAATTATTTCTTTTTCATCCATAAAATTATTCCGAAAACCCCTCCAATCTAATTTTGATTTGATGGGCATTGCCCATCCTACGTTTATACATTACATATATATATGATATGAGATGCACTTTTGATATAAAGCAATTCTACAATTCTATTTTGACATGATTGTATTACATTGTCAACAGCATTGTTTGCTAACAGAAAGCTTATTATAAAACATACAGGTATTCTAATTAGAAAGAAATTTGTTGACTTTATAGATAAAGTTTAATAGAATGCAATTGCAAAAAAATGCAATAGACAAAAATTTTTTGTCACTCCTCGCTCATCTGCGGCATCAATAGAAATGAAAGGGTCAATCATAAATAATTTTAACCTTCAATAGCTTTATCAGGAGCGACGAAGATGCGATCAGAAGATGGATATTTTGTTCGCAAATGCCTTGATGGGGATCCTACTGCGTTTGGATTTCTGGTGGATAAATACAAAGCGTGTGTTTACGCATTTACCTATTCCAGACTTCATAACTTTCATGATGCCGAGGATTTGACGCAGGAAACTTTCATAAAAGCTTACCGCAAACTAAACACCTTAAAGCGATACGATAGCTTTCTTGCGTGGCTTTATGCAATTGCCTCTAACCTCTGTAAAATGTATATCCGAACTCAATCCAGACGTCCAGATAAAGAATACATCGAGGATCATAAGATTGAGGAACTGGAATCTCCTTCGATAGACTCATATCATGATGATATGGCCAATAAGTCGCTTCGTGAAGCTCTGGATTCTCTGCCTGATGCTTATCAGGAGGTACTAACGCTCTACTATTTTGGCGGGATGGACGGCAAAGAGATTGCGAGATTTCTCGGCATATCTCACGATAATGTCAAACAGAGATTAGTTAGAGCAAGGCTACAACTTAAAGAGGAGGTAATTACAATGATGAGCGCAACATTCCAGCAAGAAAGATTGCAGGCAAGCTTTACTTTCCGTATTGTTGAGGCGATCAAGCGTATAAAGATTCATCCGATGTCAACTACGAAGGGTGTCCCGTGGGGTGTTTCCATAGCGGCGGGAATTATTTTTACCATTTTAAGCCTTGGCTCACGTATAATGGTATCACAATATTTTGGCACTCCGATTAGCTTTTCACTTCCCAGTGAATCAAAAGTGTTAAATATTGGGGAAATACCTGTTGATGTGGTAAAAGTGGACAAAATACCATTTTTATCAAGTCATTTAGGTAAAGGTGGAGAATCAAAACGACCTGATATGCAAAATGCTTTCCTGATGGCTCCAAAGGGTGAAGGTGGGATGTGGAAGGAAAAATCCAGTATGTCAATTACAAGGGTAGGAGATAGCTGTAATGTTGTAAATAGTAAAATTTACGTAATTGGCGGGTATGGCGGGGTTAAGCAGGGAAATCTATTTCCATATATACCGGAAGTAGAAGAATATGATCCGTCAACGGATAGGTGGACAAAAAAGTCTAATATGCCAACCCCTAGAAATGCTCCTTCTTGTGTCTTGAATGGAAAAATATACCTAGTCGGCGGTTATAATGGCGGCTTCTTCCCGATAGTAGAAGAATATGATCCAAAGACAGATACATGGGTAAAGAAAGCTGATTTAGCTACTGTAAAGCATGGCGCATCTCTACAGGCAGTAAACGGAAAAATATACGCCATCGGTGGAGCTACTATGGAAAACGGAAATCTCAAATACCTTTCAACTGTTGAAGAATATGACCCGATATTAGATAAATGGACGAAGAAAGCCGATATGTCATCGGCAAGAGTTACTTATACTGCTGTGGTAAATGGGAAAATTTATGCCTTCGGCGGTTTAACTCAAGTGCAAATGTTTTCAACAGTGGAAGAATATGATCCTGTTGCTGACAAGTGGACAAGAAAAGCCGATATGCCTATTGCGAAAAGCTCAAGTGTTGTTAGCATGGATGGAAAAATATACATCATTGGAGGGGAAACAGATGCTGATATTCTCACAACGGTAGAGGAATATGACCCGGTAAATGACACATGGACCCCAAAAACTGATCTCCCAGTGGCAAAATTTGGGTTTGGCGTAGGAACTGTAAACGGTAGAATTTATGCTATTGGTGGTAGTAGCGGGCAAGGACCTACTTCATTAGTTCTAGAATTTACTCCGGATGATTGGCAAGCAAGTTTTGTTTCTCCACAAGGCAAACTTCCGACAAAGTGGGGAAACATTAAAAGTAGATAAAGAATAATTACATTATTTTGGTAGTCGCAGGCTTTATGCCTGCGAAAACGCACCTATAAAAGGTGCGGCTACCAATGTCAATTTTGAATTGACAAATGATATAAAACACAAAGAATTCATAAGAATATTATATTCTTCGTAACTTTGTGTCTTGGTGATTATTCTCATTTTTGACAACGCTATTTTGTTATCTCAATTATCCCAATGATATTTACGCCATACCTGCCATCAATATCAACCCACCATGGAACATCACGATTGGCGAATCTAATCGCATAGCGTGGATCCATGCAAAGGCTGTCATAAGCATCGGGCATCCAGATACCTAGCTGATAATATCCTGCTTTTATCTCTTGAGGTAGCTCTGCTTTTATTTCAAGCTTGTGTATCAAAGGTTTGTAATCCTCGTCACCGGGCTGGAATGGTTGCCATTTTGCGGGATCAGCGCCTTTAATCGGGAAATCACAGACTTTTCCATCGGTATCAATGAGGACAAAATATACCTTGCGTGGATTATGAATTGCTGAGAAACCACGATTGATTAATTCTGCTTCAACTGCTAACTCATCATTAATTTGCATGATAGCAGGGAAAGTCGCTTTCTGCATCTCAAGGCGATAACCAAGATGATCCGTGATATATTCAAAAACTGTGCGAGTCACGTCATTGCCAAAGGTGTCTTTGAAATATCCATCTGAGATAGGCAGTTTCGCATTTGCTAATTGTTCAGCAGTAATAGGTGTTTTTATCCATTCATCTATTGAGAATGGTTTTCCTTCTCTTTCTGAATAACTGTGTGCAATGCTGAAACTGCTGTAATGGTGTAATCTGAAGCGTTCTATCGCTTTCATTCCATCAACCTTGCCGCCTATATCTGACCAGAAAAGTTCGCCGTCTATCTGTACGTAAGGGCTTTCTGTTGTCATATAGTCAAACTCAGGATTGCCCGGATTTGAGTAAAAAGGCGACTCTGTCCATGTTCCACCGCAGGTATTATTTGCTAGGAATCCATCATTATGGAAGCCTATTCGGGAAGCTGATATGCCTGTATGCGCAATCTGTTCATCAAGTATCTGATGTTTACCACCGAGTATGGGTTGTTCCAGTACCCAGCGCTTATACTTAGGCACACGAACCTGCGTCATTCGGTCAGGCGGAAGTACATTAAGAACTTTGGCAACAATTGACGCCAAAGTGGAATGATCACCTTCAAGATTATGCGTTGAACTATGCCATTCACCCCATGCGCCGACAAATCCTGCTTGTAAAACGTAAATTACATCAGTGTTTATCTGTATGATTGGCGCAAGTTGATCAATATGTTTCAGAATATCGTCAAGAGTCGGACCACCACGTTTATCCATATCCCTCTCATAAGCAAACCTCAACATTGCTTTAAGTCCACGTTTGCGTAAGTTATCTAGGCTTTTTTGCAATAGAGCCAGCTTTTCATCGGATATTGGCTTGCCGATAAAGTTGTCGAGGTAGCAGTACGTCTGCACCAGTGTCAGTCCATAAGGCTCATAGCGATCAGTATCTAGCAACCACCAGTTTTCATTATAGCCCGGTGTGACTCTACCACTGAGATGACTGGCACGGCCCCATATCTGTGTACCTGGAGGTTCAGCGATCAGTGTTTCGATACGCCAACCACGTTCAGGGTTACGCAGACCGTTTCTTCCGCCCGGGTCAGTTGGTCGGATGCCGTGATATTCCATTGTTTGCATCTTTTCATCTGGTATCTGTACCATAATTAACATTGCTGTAAAAAAGCAGGTTATGCAACACATTTGCGTCTCCTTTTATATCGAGCATGGATGCACCCATTATTGAGATTGTGATAGTTGCTTAATGTCTGATCTTACTCTCCTGAGAGTTGACATTGTAATTGAGTAATGAACAGCACAAGTTATGAAGAATATCCATGGGCGCACCATATCCCCGCTTAACAAGTAAATGATTAATCCATAAATTGCGATTGCTTCACCCATTGCAGACATTATTATTGCACCGACACGAACAGAACCAAGAACATATTTTATACCTTGAGTTTTGTCTTTGCTGGCGCTGAATTTATCTGATAATCTTTCAGAACCCATTATCAATTTAGATATAAATATAGATACGGATGCAGTAGCGAATGCGACTACTAAAAGCGCAATAAAGATAATATTCTGAGTTTGCCCCCAGTGGTAATCAACGGGTGGAATATTGAAATTGACTAATGCCACGTAAATAGCCATTGACACATAAATGGCAATGACGATTGTTTTTGTTATTCCAAACTCTCTTTCCCAATAGTTCCACATATTTTTCTCCTCGCTTTATAGATCATTCCATTCAGTTGCAGTAATTTCTCGTTCTATTATTTCCTCTATCTCTCGGACCATCATCCGTATTTGAGATATAGAATAATCAGAATTGGATGGAATTGCTAGACGATGTTGCCCATAGATCATAAACTGATGCTTAGTTCCAGAAAATGGACCTTCAAAACCAAGTTGGCGCAACCGATATATGAAATCCCGACGTTTACATGGCATCCACTGTCTCAAGAGTTGGTTCCTTATTCAAATCAATTCCGTCAATCACTGGTAAGGAATGTCCTAATTTAAGTCCTACCAGAATCCAATCTTCAAGTGTTGAGTGTAAATTATCCTCACATTCACGAAGCGTATTGCCAAATGCTATAACCCCTTTGCATGGAGGAATTCGTCCTGCGAAAGTGCCATCTTCAAGTTTGTCGTAAACCGCTTGTATCATAGCTTGATCTACGTAATCACTCAAGATATATCGTATCGTCGCCATTATGTGCCTCCTATTGTCGTATTTATTCGGAATTATTCACCTGATTTCGTGTATGATTAGACTCGTCAGCAATCCAGAGCCCAAGCGCAGGATTGCTGACGTAATAGAATCCGTCATTATAACCATCTTTTAGCTTTAACGGATCATACTGTTTCATTAAGACATTAACATCAGCATATTCATAACCTGCTTTTTCTGTCTCCTCTTTTGTAAGGTGACCGGGGGCATAGATGATTCTGAATCGCCCTTCTGATGAGCCATGTATAAGATGCGCCGCAGATACAAGATTGTTTCTTAATTCTTGATTATCTTTTACTTCCTGTAATATCTCATCTGTACCATGATAGCCGTATTTCCTTATCAGTCTATCAATCTCCGGGTCTTCGCCGTATATGCGCAATCCCGGTGCGATGACAATCAGTTCACCGCCGTCAGCTATTGCCATTCTGGTTCTGTATATAGACTTATTACCTAGCCAATGGCTTTGGTATTCCACCGGGTCAAGATAGACAACGACTTTCTTCAAGGGTTCTTTTAGTTTAGTCAGGTTCACTTTTTGACTTAGCTTTGCGGCTTCTTCAAACGTTTCTCTGTCATCACCAATAAATAATCCTCTTGTAACAAGTTTCCCATCTTCTCTGCCTAGTACAGTCATTACGTAGGCAATGGGAATATCTTTGATGAATTTTTCTGCATGGTCGAATACTTTACGGACAGGCGTATCAATACGACCCATTATGCGTTCCATGCCGTAAACACCAGCGAGAAAATGGCTTTTGTTTATCGTTTCCTCTCCGCCAATACCGATAAAAATATTTTTGCTGTAATTGGAAAATCCTGTGTTCTCGTGAGGGACGACCTGACCTACTGAGATTACAAGATCATAGCCGCCTTCCAACAGAATTTTGTTGACCTGAACAGGTATCTCATAATCGAGTTTTCCCTCTGAGACTTCTTTTATAAAATCTGATGGCACTACACCCAATTGCACTACATCATTGCGCCAGTCGTGAACCAAAAACAAATCTCGTGGAATGTTGGGATACATTATCTTGAGGTGTTCTTTTGTAAATGCTTCGTGTGTTCCGATAGCGGGCATGATGTGGAATGTTTTGTCTTTTCCGATCATGTCATATAACATTTTCGTTATTTCGCCGGCACCAGAGTGAAGCCTTGTTATGTCTGGAGGCAGGGCGAGAACCTTTGAGCAATTTACCTTTTGCAGAGCTTCTGCTAGTAAATCCTTCTTTTTATTTGAATCTATGATTTTGTCAGTTCCACCATAATGAATTTGCATTCTGTTACCTCTATTTTTGTCGAAGGCACTGTAAAATATTTATTTTCATTCTATCTTTGACAATACCAATTATTAAAACAACTCAGCAGGGAATTCTATTACTGGATTATTGCTGAATGCGAATCGTCCTGTATAGCCTGTCGCTGTCACCCTATTTTTATCAAGATAGTTCTTTATGATCTTATGGATATGTTTGCGGAGATATAATGTGCTGTCAACGACTTCGTATATCTCATCCATACGCACGCTTTTACCTCGAAAGTTCTTCCATATAATGCTTTCCAAAGTTCTAAGATCAGGATCAGGACTAATTAACACGAGTTGACCCGGATTGTCTCTTTCATAGGCAGTGAAACTTCCATCAGGAATGACACTCCATATAGCTTCCTTCATCGTATCACGGGCTTTGAGAGCATTGGATGCGTGTATAAGAACATATTTCACTTGATTACGCTCACCTCGCATTACTGTGGAAGTAACATATCCAGCATGTAATTGATCGCTAAAAAGTCTTATTGTTTTTAATAGTCGTTCGTCCGGGTCCTCGATATCGAGTAGTTCCTGCCATAAATATGTTCCGAAAAGTTCGTTCATATTGCCTGCTTTTGTTTTGTCGTGCATCGCCATGTCAACGTATCTATACATGAAGTTTATAAATAATTCGCAATGCTTGAAACTAAGCAAGCGATTCAGCAATTCCATTGATATGCTGTAACCATAAGGGTCTATGAATGCAAAAGTTGGCGATAGTTTCCCTCCTGTTTTTTCAAGCGTATCAAGCCTATCTGATAACTGCTTCTGGTAATCGTCACACATTAAAGAGCAGCTGATCTTTTCAGGAAGCTGACCCAACTGGTTGATTTCACTCTGAAGTACATTCGCATTAATCTCATTATTCTCAAAGAAAAGGAAACTGACCTCAGACTTGCTGAGGATCATGTTTCGGAGATTGTGATTGAGAAGGCATTTGAGAGCAATTATCGGAGAACCATCTTCGCCTGTCTCGTGTTTTCCTCTGCCTGCGTTACAGTCAATATATAAAACTCGCCCACTCCAACTAGATAAGATTGGAAACCACCCGCCGATGTATCTGCGGAGAATATTGTGCTTTGCACGCTGTAACCCATCATAGTCTTTCCAGTATTCGACGTTAATATCGTGCATTTTTTCCTACCCATCGTAATTGTGAAAAATAGCACACGGATAAACGCGGATTGGGCGGATTTGCGCAGATCAGAAATAAATATTGATAAATCCGCGAAAATCCGTGCTAATCCGTGTGCTATTTCCTAAAGTTTAATAAGAAACACACCCCCGGACCCCTCTCAAGAGGGGAGTTTAGGTCTATTCCCACTTTTTCAAAGGGGGATCAAGGGGGATTTAAAAAGGTTATTTTTATGACGTCTAAATATCTTAAAATAGGTAAGTTATTTAATTACGGTTCCTTAGGATCGAAATTGGTACAGTTACAATCCTTAAACTCCCAACCAAGCGCTGTCCACATTTCAGATGCTTCTTTACATAAAGCGGGTTGAAATCCAAGCCAATCTGCTATTTGTTTATAGACTTCTACGCGCTTTTGAGTTGGATAGCGCATCCTTCCATCAGGTGCTTTTTTGAGACCATCTCTTGGCGCTTCTTTGGCAAAACGATGCAACCCCGGAAATTGCCGAAGTGTTCCGATTGTAACCACTTCTGGTGACAATTCCGCTATAGCTTTACATATCGGTTCATAATGCTCTAAGCCTGATTCAAGTATTATTGGGTCAAGCCTGATCCTAACACGCCAGCCAAGTTCTTTCAATTCCTTAGCAGATTCAATTCTTTTCATCGGATCAGGTGAGCCTTTCTCATACTCTTTGGCGGCAGGAACGGAATTGACAGAGAAAGAAACGATGATCTGCGGACTTGGCTTCCTGTGCCTTAGAATATCTGTATTTGTGCTTTTAGTCAATAATAAAATATATTTGTCTTTCTGTTGCTCAAAATAATTTAGTGCCTTCTCCAACAACGGCGGAATGATAGCCAGACTATCTGCTAACTCGCCAGTAGAGAATACTCCATGATCTATCTTATCAAGTTCTGCTTGCACTTCTGACCAGTTGTTATTGAATAATGTCGGTTTTGTTTTGCCTCGAAAAGTTAGTTTAAGATAGCAGTATGAGCAATCATAAGGACAACCGTTTGATAAAATCAACTCGTAAAAATGCGGACAAAAAACAGAATCTGGAGTCTTGTCGAATAATTTAACAAAATTGCTTTTCCGTTCCCGAACATTAATCATTTATTTACACCACATTAATAAGATTATATATCCAGATACCATATTAGCATTACCTCGTGTCCTACTTTCGGATGACCAAAGTAACCATAACGGTCTATCGCACCAAGTTTGCATCCCTGTTTTGCATAAAATTTACAGGCAGGGACATTTACGTTCTGAGTTTCAATTTTTAACTGTTTGCATCCTTGTTTTTTTGACCAATTAACAGCATATCTAAATAATTCTGTGCCAATACCACGATAACGATAATCGGGATGAACACGGATGTCCCACAAAACTGCTAAGTCTTTTCGACCGCATAGCATATTTACACCGGGAGTGTCAAAAGCTACGGTCGCACCACCGATGGGTTTGCCATTGTCCGTAGCAAGAAATATTCCCCAATTATATATATTAAACTGATGTGTCCATCTTTCTGGTCCGTCGTCTTCGTAAGAATCGTAGTCCTTCATGTAAAAAGTTACAACTTTTTCTTCGTGTAGTCTTATCCCATCAAGTCCATTGTTGATAAGATCAACTTGAAAGACTGATTTAATCTCACAGGATGTTGGTATCTTTGCATATTCAGAAAGCCTATCTGCCCTAATCTCTTGTATTTTAATATCCATTAAGTCATCTCCATGACAGATCATTTATTGTTTAACAAAAAGCTCAACTCGGTCAAAGTCAGGACGTCCGGAATTATCTACGAAATGATTATGTGTATTAACTTTTAGTTTTCTCTGATCGGTGAGAGAAATTTCCTGAGTCACTATTGCGAACCCTTGATCCCATGTAATGGATAAAATTTCATCATCAGCATCCGAAACATCAATTGTATTCACTCCCCAATCACAGTCAGCCGGAAGACATTTTCCCCATGCACGAATAGATATACTATCGGAGTTTACTTCGATCTTTATCTGAGTTATATTATCCGCATTAGGATCTTCATTTTTCCATTCTCCTGCAAACTTTTTTGCCCTATCTTCTGATTCTATAGGAGACATTTTTACGTCACATCCCATTATTACGAGCATTACAAATACTACAAAAGCAAGGCTGGAAACTAATATAGCTCTTTTCATTTTACATCCTTTTTAACCATTGTCAAACTCAAAAGCGTAGAGTTTAGCAGAACGGAGTTTAAAACGAAGGTATAAAGGCTGATCTTCTGCATGACCAAGATCAGGATTTCCATTCCATGTTACAGTATAAGATAAATGATCGCCAGAGATCGGATCACAATCGTCAAAGCTTCTTCCTGCGATCAATTCCTCTACCTTCTTTTTATGAATCCAGCTTGGTATTCCTATAACCTCAACTCTAACCTCACCGGTTGACGCTGTTTTTACGTTAAGCTTGAGTTGGCGACCTTTGAATTTTATAACAGGCGTAGCAAAAAATCCCTCTCCCGATGCCTCCACACAGGCTAAACGACCTTTTTTCCATATCGCATATCTTGAACGTCCTCGCTCATCTCTATTTGTCCAGCGGGGATATTTGTGAGGAAAAGTGCTTCCCTGATATGGTAATCCAACCATATCATTGCTTAACGAAACAAGTCCGCAACTGGTAAAAAGGCATCCGTCATCAAAAGTATCTGGATCGCCGTCAAGTATCAAATCGCCGGGATATTTGAACCAGTGTATGCCATCAGGACTGGACATCATATCAATCGAGCAGTTATCCTCGGAGCGATGGTAAATCGTTGGAAAAAGGAAGTGATGATCAACAGTATCGGGATATATGCACTTAGCGTTTGTGTAAAGGTCATCAGATGGCAAGTGATCTAAATCTGACCAGACGACCATCTCTGGCTGGGGTAAAGGTCCGAAAGTGTCTGATTCGCTTCTACCGATAGCCCTTCTTCCGAACATCCAGTTTACCCTTGTGTAATAGACATATTTCTTTAATACTGTGTCGTAATACATAGTGCTTGGGTTGTCGCTCATGTGCAATAGGAAAGGTTCCTCTATCAGCTTCCAGTATATGCCATCGGGTGATACTGCGCCGAAAATGCCATCTATTACCCCACGACTATCAAAAACCGGGTCAATGCTATATGGACGATTTTCTCTGAAATAAGCAATAGCCTTTTCAATCAGTTCCTTATTTGGATGCGCACTCATAAAGACCATTTTGTATCTTTCGCTTTCGGGTGCAGATGGGTCTTTGAATACACCGGGACCGTGAACACCGGTTTTTTCAAAGAAAAGCATGTTTCTGTCAATCCCTTCTGGTTCATTTGGAAAGGACGGTTTTATCCAATGGAATCCGTCTGTTGATTCGCTGTAATGAGCGCCAGACCATGAGCGATAGATACCATTGTCGTATATAACCGAGGATCCTATGGAACCATCTATTGGATCAGATTTTATGGGTTTTTCAGGTACGATCTTTATGCCACGAGGCACGTTAATGCCACGATAATTTACATGCCTTAATTCACCGTCTCCCTTTACAGATACAGCTTTACCATTATCGTCTACATAAGACGGTGCGCCTGCGTCAATAAAACGCCAGTCTGTGAATAGATGCAAACCTGATGAGAGTTTGTATGGTCCGGTGATTGCTGTTTGTCGTGCTGATATTTGATGACCGTTTGGTGTCATATTCATTACCTTTACTTTCATGGAAAATCACGCTTTACTTTCAGGTCAAACCCCCAGTCCCCTCCCTGACTTACCTTTCCAGCTATTGCAAAGTTATTACCCACTTCACGCTGTAATCCGACCCATTGTTGCCCGCTGTAACCGACGTCAAGTGTCATTGATATCTGTTCCAGAATTGGCTTAACTGCTGTCAGACGAGTTTCCTTTGGGTTATTAGGATTAACCTGCATCTGAAAATCCTTTAATCGAAGCATTTTCTCTGCTTGAGACTCCACGTAAAGCTTTGCTGGTTCTACCAACAAGGATGATGAAGTAGATACTGCTCTGGATAGGAACTTGTCTGGCGTGCTACCAAGAGCAAGTATAGCAGCTATCTGGACTTGGCTCAAGTCGGGTAGTTGCTGAAGCGCAGGTCCCCCACCGAGTACCGTAAAAACTGGCGATAATCTTTCAGTTAATGACCCTTTTATCTCCATCTGTATCTTTATATTCGACCCCTGCGTGATGTCTATACCCGAATTCTGATCGCTTGTTATCTCAGTTGTAGCGATAATATCGTATTTGGGGTCAATTTTGGAATCGTTAGTAATATCACCCTTAGTGATGGTGAATTCCCTGTTGAGGTACTTAAATTTCCCCTCTGTGATACGGCCATTTGCCCTTGCCTGCGGGTCTGCGAGAGACCCACGAATTCTAGCGGTAACTTCTGTCTCTACGTTAGCCAGACCGTTATTTACACTCATGCTTCCACTAACCAAGTCTACATCAAGCTCAAGATTTCTGACGATAGGATAGTTTAGTTGTGCCTTGACGCCTATCTGTCTTGCAGAAAGTGCGTTTTGTATTAGGTTCTGAATGGACTCGGTATATTGTCCTTCTTTGATAGTCACGTTGCCTGTCAATTTTGGCGCATCATACGTTCCTTTCAAACTGACAGGGTCTGCGTCAAATACTATTGAATATGTGTTAGGCTGATATATGATACAATCCCTAACATTCACCGATATATTTCTGAACTCTCCCACGCTGTAAACGCCATTATTCCAGTTAATATCAATGCCGGACTGTCGTGTAGTATCAAGGTAAAAATCCCCATCATTCATCTTTCCGCGCACATCATTGAAGGTTATAGCAGGTGAAGACTTCGAGTCGAATTCCATATCAGCATGTATACCCTTAAATTGTATATAAGCGCTTTCAAAGTTTGCACCCAGATCGTCAAATATGCAGGAGCCTATAAACTGAACAGGTTCTTCTTTTGCAATCACTTTTTTTATGTTGCCAGTGACTGTTGCTCCGATTACGCCTTTACCACTGGATTCTACAATATATTTATCAACAAGCGATAGTATACCCATGTCATTGAGTCTGGCATCAAGTTGTAAAGACATTGGGTTTCCATCGAATGGTACGTAACCTGTAATACTAACTTTGTTATCACCTGATGACAGCCATATCTGATTTATATCAAGGTTCTGGTTCTGGTAGATCAGCTTTCCCTTAAATTCGTCAATGACGGCGTTTTCAACAGTAATCTTAGATTTTACATCATCTGTTGGTGGCCAGAAGCAACGTATCTCATCGCCACGAGCCTCGAGCTTGAACCCCAACTTTCCCTGCATGAGACCTGGTTGGTGTAAAAAGTCAGATACAAATCCTGTATCAACGTAAGCTGTGAGATCAAAGGATTTCTCACCACCGATCTCCCACATTCCAATCGCTCCAATGCTCGATCCATCAACAACCCCAGGAGTAGCATCAACCAGTTTGAATGATGGTAAGTTTAGTCTGCCCTTCTTCAGTTCAGCATATACACGTTTAGGATTAGTAATCTTGTGTCCAGCCGCCATAACATTTATGCCTTCAGGAACGACATCCATAGTGCCGGATATGAGTTTCAGCATTTCCATAACAGGTTCACCTTTAAGGTCTCGGAAATCACCAATCAGCTTGCCTTCAGCTTTGACTTCACCTGACAATTGGGAAGCGATCTCTCCACCTGCAAGTTCTATAAATGGGTCTAGCTTTGCGGGGTCCGTCTTAAAAGCGATTTCAAATACTTGCGGCTCTAGCTTTTCGCTCATTTCAAGCTTTCCGTTAGCCTTGTATTGTCCATCTCCAATTTTGAATGATGCGTCATCTATGGCGATCTTTGTGCCATCCATAGACACACTCAGATTGATGTTATTTACATCCAGAAACATCTTTTTTGGTGATTGTGTGTTATCCTGAACTGTTGCCACAGCTTTTCCTGCCAATATTCTACAGTCGGCATTCAGTAGTTTAAGGCTTCCCAATAAACGGGGTTCTTTGACTGTACCAAGTAAGCTAATATCTGCCTGTGCATTACCATTGAAATCCTGAATAACATCCACAAACTGACTCAAGAAAACCATACTGAAGTCATTCATGGTAAGTTTAACGTCCATATTTTGCTCAGGGAAAGTAACTTTAGCCGGCAGGAAAGAGATATCTATCGGCACTTTTCCGTTTACACTCATAGTATTGCCGAATGCCTCCAGATTCATATTCTTTATATCAAACATGCCGTCCTTATAGGATAGCTCACATGCCAATTTATCTAATTTTACATCTTTAGCCTGAGAAGCAGAACCACCTATGTCTGGCTTATTAGCCATTAACGGTATTGCTATATCTTTTCCTGTTACAATAATATCTATACTCGGTGCGTCAAGTTTACCTTTTGAATTGATGTTAAAGCCAATATCGCCATGTGCAATTGTTATAGGTTCACTTTTGATAGGTTCACTTTTGACCGTTTTATCAGTCTTTTTATTGTTTAACAGAAACGATGCTATCCCCGGATGTATATGCTCTCCTGTGCAAGTCAGTTCATAAGATTTACTTTCCACATTAACATTGCCCGAAACGACTATCGAACCTGACAGTCCTTCTTTATGATTTTGATCAGCAGGCGCCTTTGTTACAAGCTTAAAGTCAGCTATCTTTGCTATTTTGTCTGCAAAAGTAATACTGACTGGTTCTGGATTCTTTATCTCGTGACCGTTTACGGTAAGATTAATCGGATTTATAATAACTTCTCCGCTGGGGTTATAGATCGCTCCCTGCATGTGAACTGTTCCAGAAAGATCACCATCAACAGGCAGATCCATATCCTTTACCATTCCCTTTAGCCACGGAGATATAGCTGTTCCCTTCATGTCTACGTTGAATTGAAATTCAGGATACTTGAGATCAGGTACAGGAGTTTTTATGCTGGCTAAGAATTTTTCGGCGAATGGATTGACTTTTTCATCTTTACTTGGTTCCGTTTTTAATATGTAAGTCACAAAATCTCTTGGAGTACGTATATCGCCATTGACGTTGTATTCACCTTTATCCATACGCCATGAGAAATCCATTGTCGTATCGTACTCTGAATCGCTGATTTCGTATAACTCCTCATTGTGGATTATCTTTGAGTTCTGAATATTCACCTGACCATTCAGATTTTCTATTGGTATAGGAACTGTTTTAAGTTTGATGTAAGCGTCGTTCAAATCAACTGATGCTTTGATTCTCGGTTGCTTTATTTGTCCTGTAACTTCGAGTTTAACGCTGTCAACCTTGCCATTCGATAACTCTATCTCAGGAACAAGTTTAGATAAGGATTTAATGTCCATGTCCTTCGCTTCCATAGAGAGTTTTATGCTTTTTTCGATAATTTTGTCTGGCGTCAAAGAATTACTATCTTTTAGATCAATGGGCATAGCAAATGTAAGTTCAGCTTTGCCGTCAAAGACATTCATCAGAAATTTTTCAACCTCAAGCAGACCTTCTTTATATGACATCTGGCTTGAGAAGCTATCCACGTTGACCTGATCATAAGCTATTTGGGAACCATCCATCTGCACTATGATAATCGGTGCGGTAACATCACCTGTCACGTTCACGCTACAATCTATCTTCCCACTGATGGGTTTTGGAAGTTCCACAAAATCAGATGCAACTGCAAGGTCGAAATCCTTAATAATTGCGTCTGCGTTTACTTCGATCTTCTGCTTTTTCTGAGACTCAAGCAGATGTGCAGTTGCGCTTAATGAAATGCTCCCGCTGTCGCTGTCCATTTGAAGTAAGTCTAGCTTGAATCCACGATCAGCAAGGCTTAACATTATCGGAAACTTATTAGTCCATTTATGCTGGCTTGTGCTTAGGAGAATATTCTGCAATGTCCCATCCATAGATACACCCATCGGATCAGAACCTTTGCCATGAGCTTTTATGTTACCACTTATCCGCATATCAACTTTGTCACCAATCTTGGCAAGTTTCAAAGCAGGTTCTACGTTAAGATCATTCAATTGGAGCTGCGCAGTAAATGGGAATGGCTCCTGTATACTTGCATCCACGTTTGCGACAACAGTTTGATCTAGCAGGCGAACATCAATATCAGCCTTTTGATTGCCTACGTTTATAAGACACTCTCCGTTGCCGAAATGCTCACTGTTATAGCTTATATCATCAAGTTTTATATCGCCATTAAGAGATGGAGATTTTACGTTACCATTACCAGACAGCGAGATTTGCAATTTTCCTCCCGGCGTCACAGCATTTTCCTGTTCATTGCTGATGATCTCCCCATTTCGAGTTGTCATAAAATCTTTATAGAGCATTGCTATGTCAATAGGAGATGAATCAACTTTAAGTGTGTAATCTCCTGTTGGGCTGAATTCGCAAACCGCTCTGATCTGCTCACCAACGCTTGATATTATTAGCTCAGGTATCTCCAAAGCGTTTGACTGGATCGTTATCGGAATTATGATCGGGTCTATACCGCGCGTTCCAACGGACAGATTACTCACGAGTATTTCACCGTTACCATTCAAACCATTTACTTTTCCTGAAACGTCAATCTCTCCGTTGATTAATCCCCCGTGTATCGGCACATTATCACCTATCAGCTTTGTGTATTTCTCAATCATAAGCGAATCAAGGGTCAGGTGTGCATTTACTGATGGTGTTTCTTCAATCTTCACGTCAGCTTTGACCAGACATTTTGCATTATCAAGCAGTAGAGCAAAATCATCTGTTCTGACGTGATCGTCATCAAGAATAAAATTGCCTGTGATAGAGCCAATGCTAACCTGTGATGACTGTCCTTCATTTATTACGTTACTCGTCGGGGTGAGACTTTTGTTTTTTATCGGTATATCAAGGCTTGGAACATTGATCTTTACGTTGCCTTTTAGATCAGCAACGTCTTTAATTAATTTTCCGCGCTGTCCGCTATCTTTTAGACCCATACTTGACAGAAATGCAGGATTAACGATCTTCATGGATGTGTCTGCAAGTATCTGTACCTGTCCATTAATAGAAGGCGACCCGGTAGCGATGGACGTCATTTCAGCAATATCAATTCCGCTTAAATCCGCTGTCAGTTTAAGTTCCGCATTGTCAGTAAGAGTGCCATTCACGTCCATGACGGTTTTGTCACGAGATACTTTCATACCAATTGATTTTCCATCAACATTCAAAGAAGCTTTGACGTTTCCGACTGTCACATCCTTAAACTGAGGTAGAGATGGTTCTTTTTGATTCTGTGGAATATTCATCCTAACATCTGTTAGTTCCAGATCACCTTTTGCCTGAAACGCACCGGGGCGCAATTCTTTTCCGCTGATCAATATCCGTCCACTCAAGGATCCAAACATTGGTGACTTAGTGTTGTTCAGACCGCTTACAATATTATTCGTATCAAGATTGCTTAGTTTTACATCACCTTCATAGCCACTGAGTTTCCCGTTAGTTAGTTTTGCGGACCCGCTGATTTTAGCTTCCCCTCCGCTGATATTTGCTGAGATGTCTGATAGTTCAGCACCTTTCTGAGAGAATTTTGCATCGCCTTTCACATCATTTATTTTCAGATCATTCACGTATAAACTTTTGGAATCTATCTTGCACGTACCTGATATATCGGGCATTTCGCCGTTTGCTTTGATGTTTATGTCCACTATACCATCAAGGCGTTTAAGCTGTGGCGCAAAGTCCTTAAAGTCACTTAGCACAAGTTTGGATTTAACATCCACATCCAGTTTTGGGGTTTTGCCATTTACGACTGATCCTTTTGCCTGAACAAGCGAATTTCCAATCATCAATCCTAGATTGGTAAGTTTAATATTATCACCGACAGCCTCGAAGTTTGACACTAGACCGGATATGTGTTTGACGACTTTTTGTATACTTACATCCGCTTTAACAGCTTTTATTTCGCCCTTGTATGTAACTTCCTTACCTTCCTCACCGAGTATAGTGCCGTTGAGGTCGTCAATGCTCAGATGCACCGAATCACGCTTGTCATCAAAAATGACCTGACCGGAGCGTATATCTGCATTCGACAAAAGCAGTGTGAAACGTGATTTGCCTCCTTGACCACTTTGTGCAAATTCAGGCAGGTTGAGTTTACCGTTCTTATCCATTTCAACGTAGATTTTCGGCTGGACAATTTGCAGGTCGTTTATGACAAATTTGAACCTTATCAGACCAAGCAGGGAATATTTCGCCTGTACTGCCTGAACTTCTACGAGTTTACCTTCGCTGAGTTTATCATGTTTTGCAACCGAGACCCCGTCTATGCTAATCCCCCGAAACACGTTCCCTGTGATCTCTCCTATTGCAACTTCGCGCTTCAGCATATCTTGCATCTTTGATTCAGCGATTGAGCGGATCTTCTCCATAGCGAAGGAACTCGTCAAAATGAAGTACCCGCTTATAATAAGAGCAACAAAGAAAACGGCGATGCCGATGAGTATCCATTTCTTCATGGGTTAGTCATCTCACTTGCCATATCCATCGCTTTAATAGCTAAATTCTTTGAATAATTAGTCAAATACGACCTTGCTTTAGTCCTATCTTTCGAGAATAGTTTTAAAGCCTCATCTTCAATCACCGGTTGATCTCCGAGCAACTTTCTTTCATATTCATCCCATACTTCTCTCACTTTTTTTATATTAGCCTGATAGTCACTGTTTACCATATCCTGCAACCTTCGGAACGTCCACCATGTATGTTGTGGATCATAGTCAAAAGTTCCTTCCGGAGGATTAAAGTGATGTTCAAGACTCAATTGCTCATTAATCGAAATGGGCTTATGATAAGTTTCAGGCACTTCCGTAATTCCTATATACCAGGGGGTCAGGACACTGGTACACGGTTCAGCCGAAGTTCTCCAATAAACGCACCCAATCTCTGATGGCATCCAGTTTCTTAACTGGAACACTGCTCCTTCTAATGTCTCAGGCGCACACAGCGACCCTTTAGGTCCGTGATATCTCAATATATTTATAACATCCGTCACGTTAAGCTTGTGATCTGGTTTTGCCGAAAATGGAAGCTGTTGAGTCTCTGATATGTCATTGGTACGTGTGGTTATAAGGCTTTGTCCTCGCCACTGACGTACATCCCAAAAGTTATTAGTTGGCGGATTATATGCGTCTCTGAAACTGAATGGTTTACCACTGGCGGGGTCATACCATCCTCTCTTTATTGCATAAGTAATAATATCTGGCGCACCCATAAAATTGTCTGTATCTTCCAGATTAACCTCTGATATTATATGCACGTTTGGTAGAATCACTACCTCATCATCCGGTACTCTTTGTGCAACCCAGTGTTTACCTCTGACCAGAGACAACATCCATGCCTCGTTGGAGTCGGCTACTACAAGCGTACGACCAGAATCGCTATACCCAAAGTGATCGAGCAATTCTCCGGCAATTTGTATACCTTCTCTTGCTGTTTTGGCTCTTTGTATGATCAGTCTTCTGAGCATATATCCTATTCCACCGTCAACTATATCTCCTCGTGCTACCAGTTCATCGTAAGAATCTTCTTTCGTTCCACAGCCGTCACTGCCTACCGCAACACCCCATTCATTAATGTAAACGTCACTAAATTCAAGACCGGGGTTTTCTGCCCATAAAAAAGAGTTGGTTTCAGAAATTTCCGGTAATGTACCTCCCCTATAAAGCCTTATCAAATCTCCAGAGGCATGTTTCATTCTGGGTATGGCACGGAAGTTAAGTATTCTTTTTCCGCCGTCCTGTTCATTATGACCAAATAACACAGACCCATCTATGGACGCTTTTTTCCCTACAACTACTGCGAAACATCCCAAAACAGAATATGTAGGAATCATCAACATTAATAAACACAACAGAATAAAAAACAGTGCCATATAAAAATTGGATATACTAAAAAGCAATTGAAAAGCCTTTTTCTAATATATCCTTCTCCTTTTCTTGCGTAGTAAATTTATGATTTATTTTGCTAATGAACTTTGATATATCCATTTTATAACCATCGCTGTGTATTCTATACTTTTACCGTTTCTTAGTCAAGAGTCATTAATGTCATTTTAGACCTAGATTTCGTCCAATGAAACAATGATCCCATAAGGCTTTTCCTAACTCAAAACTGAAAACTACTTGATTTACATTGTTAAAAGTTATCTGCCACGTTTTCGTAAAGTATCAATGGTTACTGCGGCAACTATGACAACACCTAACACCACATTCTGCCAGTATGCTGAAACTTCCAGAAGCACCATTGAATTCCAGATCGTGCTTAAAATAGAAGCTCCTATGATGGTCCCAAGTATAGTTCCAACTCCACCAAAAAGGCTTGTACCTCCGATTACAGTAGCGGCGATTGCATATAACTCATAAAATTGCCCAACATTCACGTTTCCCTGCTCTAGCCATGCTGTGTGTAATATTCCAACAATACCTGCCAGCACTGAACTAATGGTATAAACAATGATCCTTGTTTTATCAACGTCTATACCAGACAGTCGTGCCGCTTCAATATTACCTCCAACCGCATATATATGTCTTCCCAATGGGGAAAAATGGAGAATAAATACGGATACTACTATGATTACCAATAATATAACAACGGGAACCGGTATTTTGAGTATATCACCTCCCCAGATGAATGAAACTGAAGAAGGCAAGTTAATAATAGGCCAGCCTTTGGTAATTGCGCCTCCTATCCCCCGTGCAATGAGAAACGTGCAAAGCGTTATTATAAATGGCGGAATACGGAGTTTACTAACGAACAACCCATGCCATACGCCGATTACTGCTGAAATCGCAAGAACTACCATTATGGAACCTAAGATCCCCAGACCATGAGTTATAAACCATGCAACGAGGATACAAGTCATTGCCACTATCGATCCGGGGGCTAGATCAACTCCGGCAGTTATCAATACGAACATTTCACCTAGAGCAAGTATACCAAAAATGGCTATCTGACGGCTTAGTAAATGCAAGTTATATGCTGAAAGGAACTGAGGATTGAATAATGCTGTAAAACCTGCAAGAGCTATCAGTGCAACGATTATGCCCGCTTCTTTGATTTGCAGGGCTTTAGTAAGTTTCATTTGCGACTTTCTGTAAGTGTTTATTTGAGGGTTGGTTATCTTTTAACAGATGACAGAAAACAATTGTTGAAGAACCTGAACAGGATAAAGCACCTCTTTATTTATGCCATTTTGTTTAAGCATATATTTGATAAACGTTATACATCCGGGGCAACCGGTTGCTATTATATCAGCACCAGATTGCAGGATATCCTTGACTTTGTTCTCCCCTATCTTCATTGAGATTTCAGGATGGAAAAGCCCAAGCGCACCTCCAAGACCACAGCATTTATTTGCATCCTTCATTTCCACAAAACTAGCTATGTTCTTCAATATCTGTCTTGGTTCTTTAAACACCTTCTGACCCAACCTGAGATAGCAAGGGTCATGGTAAGTAACAGATACATCCATTCGCTGAGATGGTATTTCAATAAACTTGGCGATGAATTCCGAAATGTCATACACCTTTGTGATGAATTTTTCAACGCTATCACCTAATAAATGCTCATACTCCTGCCTCAATGTAACTCCACATGCGGGGCAAAGGGTTATAACAGCATCAAATTCGTCATATCTCAAAGCTTTGATGTTTCGTCTTGCCATATCCTCTGCATCTTCTCTGTCTCCATAAAAGAGCAATGGCGCGCCACAGCAAATCTGATCTTTGGGAAGAAAAACGTCCACATTCAGCTTATTCAATACATCTATGACAGAATCAGCGATTATTGTTTGTGAATAGTTTATTGCGCATCCCAAAAATAGTGCTACTTTAAGTTTTCCACTTGCGTATATATATTCTGGATAGCTTTCCAGAACAGTCTTTTCAGCTAGTTCCGTGAGATAAGCCCTTCCATGAAACATTAAAGGCAAAAACCATAAAGGTAGCTTATCGGCAGGACCGCTTTGAGTATTTTTGTTAATAAGGAATTCACGAAACTGCTCTGGATCAAGAGTTAATCGTAATAATTCCTTAATCTCATCAGGCGTTGCTGAAGTGCCATACAGCATTTCTCTTGCTGACTGAATTATCTTTTCAGGTCTAACGCCTGATGGACAAACGTCTGCACATCGAGTGCATTTAATACAGGTTCTTATGTTATCAACATATCTACCAGAAAGCGATAGTTTACCTTCGAGCATCGCCTCAACAAGGCTTATTCTGCCTCGTGGAGACATCACCTCATTATTAGCGACAAGAAAAACAGGACATACTGCCCTGCATATACCGCATTTTGAACATTCTTTTATCTCGTCTATAAGCATTTAAATTTTATTCCTGACTATTGGTCAACCAGATTAATTATTTAACTTATGAATCTTAAATGTAGGTTGGGTTGAGGAACGAAACCCAACATAATATTATCAAAGTTGGGTCTTATACTTCGACCCAACCTACAATTATTTTTTGTAAGATGAAAAATTACCTTCTACTCTGGATGTTAAGCTGTATTTCTAGTTCGTGTATCCTTTGATTTACCTTCGTTTTATTGATTATGTTATTCTCAAAAACTCTCTCGCTTATTGCGCCGGGTAACTGTCTTGGAACTAGAGAAGAAATACTGGCTTCTCTTATGGCAAGCAATATTAGATATTCATCCATGTCTGGGTCACGAGGAAGAACAAACTCATCAACGGCTTTTGTTAAGTCCTGCTCTACTACAACATCCCTGTTACTTAGATGAGCATTCTGAAAACTCCTAATCATGATTAATTCTAAGTCTCCACCTGTGTATCTTTCGGTTCTTCCGGCAATTGCACCAAAGTTGATATTTACATCATAAGGTATAGCATTTCTTGGGAATATCTTTCTGAGTATATCCTCTCTTGCACGTATATCAGGATGTATGAAAGGTATCACGTCATCTAGCGTTCCCTGCCTGCGAAATTCTGGATTAACAAGATCGGGCCTGTTCGTTGCGCCAATCCATAGAACCCTTCCACGAAGCATAGGATCCCTCATAAATCTCAAAAGATCGTCCACAAGCTGATTAATTAATCTGCGCTCGTTTTCGTCTGTACCTGTGTAATATCCGATCTTATCAATCTCGTCTATAAATGCTATTACAGGCGTAAGTGAGCGTATTATATCTAACGCCCTATGAAGGTCCCAATCACCGTGAGTTGTGGGATCGTTTCCGCGCAATCCGCACAATTTCACAATGTGGATACCCATATCTCGACCAAGAGCATTAACTAAGTTCGTTTTTCCAGTGCCGGGCGGACCGACGATCAGGATACCTCTAGGAACACTTTTCGCATCCCAATTTTTCAATGCGTTGATGACATTACCAATGTAGTTGATCACGTTACCAAGCCCGCCGACAGCCTCAATCCCATGATCGCCATACACCAATTCAAGCCGACCATAGCTTCTCGTCTTGATTGACTCCCTGTTCTGCTGAACGACCATCGTGGGTGAGACAACGGTTTTTCGTGTCTTACCTGTTATCCATAGCTTTTGAATATCAAGCAGATTCAATCCGTGAGTCATAGCCGCGAATTCCTCAGATAACATCCCTTCTGGAAGACTAAGCTTATACATCCCTTCCTGGCCTTCTGACTCCGGTATATAAAGCAAGTGCCTTATGTAAGCCAGCCGTTCCTGATATGTTGGCATGGGTATTTCAATGGGGAAAGGTGAGAGTCCATCACTCATGAGAAGTTCCGGGGCAACGTTTGAGATGTTTTCCGTAAGAAGCAGAATTATGTGTCCACGAGCCCGCATTGGCAGATCAACTGCCCATCTCTGCCACGTCTCGATGTCAATTATTTCCTGTGCAGACAAGGGTTTATTTCTGCGGTTCGGGATCAGTTTATCTATATCATGCACAAGGAGTCCAACTCTTAAATCACCCAATCCTTGTCTGAAGAATCTTTCTACCGTCGCCATCATTTCCTGCGATTCTCTTATCATTTTCTCTTCGCCAACGTGCCTGAGACCGGAGTTTATGTTCCTTATCGTTATAGAATCCTGACCCTCCGGTGGGTCTGGAAGCGGCTCAATCTCCTCGATTCGTGTCAGCTTAAAGGCACTCTGATAAGCATTTCGCAATGCTATATTTGGGAACAAAAGACCTTCTGAACGAGTGTAGTATAAAACAGCATCGCAACCAAGATAGTTCATCCTTTCCAAAAGATAATCCCTTGTATAAATGTATCCATATATGTCATCGTATATCATGTCGTTTATATTGAAATTCAACAGAAACTGATGCGATAACTTGGCATTATATCTTTCCTCAATAGTTTTCCAGAAGGTGGGCAATGGCATTAACTTAGACTCCTTTTAGCAAACTCCCCTCTTGAGAGGGGTCGGGGGTGTGTTATTTAACTACTATATAGTCCAGCAATGAACTAGCTTAGTTGGACCTGCACCAATGTTTTTTAAGTTAAACGTATCACCGGGGTCAAGAAAAATAACGTCCTTAGATTTAAGGTTAAAATGTCCGTTATTAATATTTACTTCTGCTATACCAATGATTAAAACGTATATCCCTTCTGTCTTTATAGGTTCGTGCTGGAACCCATCGCCGGGATTGAGTTTTATATAATCCATAGATAAGTGTTTTGCGCCCTTTGCACTAGAAATAACGTTTCGCCAATCACCCGGTTTACCAAAGACAGGACCTGCCTTATCCATTGTTATTATCTGAATTCCGCTCACATGACCTGTTGCTGGTTTGGGTATTTCCTTGACATCTCGTTCTCCACGATAGAGAGCCATATCCGGTGGAGACTGGAAACTCATTACACGGGCTATTTTATCAGTTGTGTTTTTTGTACCATGAACCTCATTAGCAGGAACAAACAGGGCATCCCCGGCTTTGAATGGCGTATAAATATGTCCTTGACGCATGGATCCGCCTTCTTCTAGGGAGACGATAAGGTCTTCTGTCTCATCATGCGTGTGTTGGGTGAATTCTTGCCCCGGCGCATGGAGTCCATGATTAAGCGTTATCTGTTTTGCTCCCATATCGGGATGGACAACTCGCCAGTTTTGTCCCTTCCCCATCTGAAAAAACATCCCTTTTTCAAGATTTAGTATCTGCATTTCTACTCCTCATTTTTTTAGCAGAATTACCTGCTACGACCAATTCTCAACTTTTAGTCCATTAATACCATGTAATCTTGTCATATCATTATCTGACGAAGCCAATATTAACTCATGTTGAATGGCAGTAGATGCAATCCATAGATCATTATCTTTGAAACCTAGCAACTCAACTTTGAAATTACGTCTTTTAGCTCTATCTTTCGGACCAAAGCAATCATATATTGATGTTTTTAGCTTTGCATAAAAAGCTGATGTATCTTCATCTATTGTAATCACATTTATAGTATTCATTAATTCAGTCACTAGCTTCTGATTGTCGTTAATACGTTCAGACATATAAACACCATGAAATAATTCGCCTTTTACAATAACAGATGTTGAAATAAAATCGAATAAGTCATTGATCTTAATAACGATTGATTCAGTACCACCTAAGTAATCCAATAGAATGTTTGTGTCTAATATATACATAACTAAAACTCAGCTTCACTTTTAGAGCTTTTGATAGCTTGTTTAATTGATTCTAATTCATCTTTTGATCCTGCCCATTTACCCGCAAGCTGTTTAAACATTTCTGCTTTACTTAATTTGGCATTTGATTTTGATCTGGAAACTTCAATGATTCCATTATCAAGATATGTATTAATATCAGTCAATCTAAATCGTAATACACGACCAACTTTACATGCCCTCAACTTACCATTACCCACTAACCGTCTAATAGTTAATGGTGTCACTTTTAAAATTTCAGCTACTTCATCAGTAGTATATAGTATTTCTTTTTCCACAATTAATCACCTCTTTTAGGTATCAATTATAGCTTTACTACCTTCATAAGTCAAGTAATATTAATATCTTTTAATATCTTTATATATCTGTAAGTCTGGAATCCATAAATACTATAAAATTCACTGTGTCTGAGTACTACCTATTGTTTCGTATACCTCTGCAGTACCGAAAGTCTCTGGGAAATATGGATGGAGGAACTTGCGCACTTCCCAGCAGAGATTGCACTTCTGAGGATAACCGTTCTCCGGTTCGTAACCAAGCGACATAGCAAGTTCAAGGTAGCCAAAAGGGCCACGCTCACAGACTATCTTTATCAAGTCGCTATCAGCCTGAAATCCATCCTTCATATATTCCGTCAGTGGTTTTTTGTAGACGCTGCCGATGATTATTCCACAGCACGTCTGTATATTGCCGTAGGGGTCTATGTGAATCTCCCACATCCTTTCGGGATCAAACTCCGGAAGACATCCTTCATTCTCCGAAGCAGAAGCCCACAGATGATCATGCGCAAGGCTGTCCAAAGAGTGATTGGGAACAAACTTTGCCAGTTCCTCACCTGCTCTCCCTATTAGCTTAGGTGGGTGGTTTTGTGCATGTTCTTTTAACAACTCCTCATCAAGTCCAATCTTGCGATATTCAGCAAGTGATTCCAGTGAAATATCGCCTGCGGAAACGTTCTCACGCCCGAATATCTCAACAGCTAATACATAAGCACGAAATCTGCGAGCAGGAGATACAAACGCCTGATGATAAACGTCAGCGCTGATATACACACCTTTAAGTCCAGCATCTTTTAGTTCTTCATAACGTTTTTGTGTAACCTCATCATTTATACACCATGATGCGTTTGTCTCAAAGAAATGAGGCGCAAATCCCTGTTTATTGGCAGATTGACATATTGACAGCATACGATGATAATACATCATTGGCTCACCGCCGGCAATATGGATCACCCTGTCAGTAGAGCGTAACTGGCGCAGGAACTCAACGCCATCTTCCAGACTGACGCAAACATTCGGTTGCTTTGGGCTACAATTGAAAAGACAGTGTTTACATGCAATCGTACAGCGATATGTAAACAACAGGCTTGCAACTTTCTTAATCCCAATAGCCTGTGAAACACCCACTATAGCTATTAACTTATCTACCGTTAGAGACTTCAAATCTTTATTTTCCATGATAACTACCTAAAAATCATAGAGATAAAATCTTTAAGATCAGGAATAGGAATTTAACTACAGATAAACACAGATTTTTTCAGTTTTTTTATCAGTGTGAATCAGTGTTTATCCGTGGCTAAAAATTCTGACAACTATCTCAATGCGCTAACTCCTCCGCTGGACATAGCGCGCTTAACTTCTGCTTCGACTTCTGATTGTGTTACCATCGAAGTATCGCCTGGTGTCTCCTGAACGAGTATTCCATGTGCGGCGCCCCATTGGACAGCATCAGCAATACTCTTGCCATTCAATATTGCGGCTATAACTCCCGACATGAAAGAATCGCCACCGCCTGTCCTATCAGCGATCTCGATATTCTCTCTCACTGACGCCTGATAGATTTTATCCTCTTTCGTATCGTAAAGTACAGCGCCCCAGTTGATCCTGTCAGCAGTTAATGCGCCTCTCAACTGAGTTCCGATGAGTTTCAGATTTGGATAGTCTTTAGCAACTTTCCTGAGCATCCCTGAGTATGATCCCAGCCATATATCAAAAGGATCATCCTCTTTCACAGATTTTGACTCGTACCCAATAGCATCGAAGAAGTCACCTTGATTGCCAACGAGGAAGTCCACATAAGGAACTATGCTCTTATTTATGGCACGGGCTTTCTCTTTATTCGGCTCAACTTTTGACCTGTAATTCAGATCAAAGGACTTAAATACGCCATACTCGCCGGCTTTCTTATATGCCTCCAGGGCAACCTCAGATGAGTTTGGTGATATTAGCGTGAATATCCCTCCACAGTGGAATGATCTCGTATTTGGCATGATCTCATCCCAATTTATATCACCGGGTTTAAGTTCACGTATAGCAGTATGCGCCCTGTAATACTCAGTCTTTGACGGTATAACACCCTTGCCGATGTAAGTGAAGTTTATACCGTTCATCAGCGTACCTTTTTCATCAGTTGAGAATTTGCCTTTACCCTTAGTATTAAACCAGATGATCATGTTTGTGTCAACGCCTGCTTCACGCAACTGATTCTCAATGTTCCTGCCTATGCCGTCATCTACAAGAGCAGTGATAACCGCAGTTTTAAGCCCAAAGCAGTAGGAAAGCCCTTCTGCAACGTTAGTTTCCCCGCCACCATGCCATATCCTTGCGTTTCTGGCTCTTGGCGTAGGAATATCCATCGGGTCAATCCTCATCATAACCTCACCAAGTGCGATAGCGTCGTATTTACATTGGTCTTTTGATTTTATATTTAATTCTGCCATTTTTCAACACCCCTTTTAATAAAAAGTAATGAGTAATCAGTAATGAGTGATGAGTAATCAGTAATGAGTGATGAGTAATCAGTAATGAGTAATCAGTAATGAGTGACGAGTATGCTATGATAATTGCTCTTTACCCATTACTAATCACTATCAATATGGGTTATCTTCCAAAATCCTGTCGCTTTTGAAAGGTTAAAGGTCACAACTCCTGAAGAATCGTCAATGCTTGATTCGTAATGCGCCGTGGCAATCGCCCCTGTATTCGTAAACTTGACTTTAACGTCTTGCAGTTTAAGATTGATCTGCTCATGTTCTGTAAATATAGAAGCCATCCGCTTTTTCAGAGCCGGGTAAGTTTCACCATCTTTTGAATATTCAGGTGATATACTGGACATGAGTACATCAACATCCTTTTTAGTATATCCATCGGCGTAAGTATCCAGAACTACCTCTATTTCTGCTACATCATTGACTGATGTAGTTTCAATATTTTTCGATTTCTCACTCTCGTATCCATAGATTTCAACTTCCACGAGTCTTATCGCCCCGGTAATATACTGGTGAGAATGAATTTTGCTGTCGTTAGTCCACCATATAGCGAGTCGCATTTTCTGAGTTTTTACAGGCTGAAATCTGATAGGTATTACGCCATTTTTGTTGCTCCGAATGACGTTACCAGTTTTACCTTTCGCACCTCCGATCAGATCAACAACCTTCCAGCCAGTCACTTCCGATTCCAGAGAAGCCTCGGTCCAGTATTGCAGTAATAAATAGCTGACGCCAAATTTATCTGCTGGATATTTTTCTGAGTCAATAGTATACACAACCATCCGATTTACAGTTTTCTTTTCTGGAAACTCTATAACGACCCAACCTAACGGTTTATTTATGCCATTACTAGCTTGTACTCTGATTCCATAGCTGAGCGAATCATCCGGCGCAGGAATTCTATTTGGATTTAGCGGATTCTGCTCATTTTGATCGTAATTTATGATAGGAACGTTATCATAGTTAAACTCCCATCCTTCCCCCTTGTCCCAGTTTTCGGATGACGTGACCCCATTGATCAAAGTAGATGATGGATGATCAGGATCGTCTTGGGATACAGTCACCTTTGCGCCGTTGCTGGCAAGAGCAAGGTTGGTTAGCCCTTTGTTTTCCAGACTATCTTTGGCAACAAAATCCGTCAGTTGTTTGCTTCCAACGCATCCTGAGAAGAACACAAAACTGATAATTATGTACATCAAGCAAATATACTTCATTTTCAGCCTTTTCCAGAACAAAATTATTTTGTTATCTAGTATCTATCTGTGGCTAATTCAAAACTTTTATCTTCTTATCTCTTTAAGCGGAGAAAGGGGTAGTCCTTTTTTGTGTCTAGCCATCTTAATGACCGGTGTAACGTCAGTCCTGAAAGCCTTTACCAGAATCTCCTCTGATGCGATAGTGTCATTCGCCTGCTGTGATGATTTGAGTTTTTCTCTATCAACCAGAAGCGACTTTGCATAAGCGTGTTGGAGATTCTCAAGAGTCTGTACAACTGCTTCCGTTGGATTCTTTTCATTGTGGCTCTGATCGATCATGTATGCCAGTTCACTCGTGTCACTTCTTGGGTCTGTGAGTTCAACGTAGATTAAAAACAACTGATATGGGTCAATTGAACCAGCGGTAAGGTCGTCATCTGCGTATTTTGCATCATTAAGATGGAATCCTCCTAGCTTGTTCTCAGATAGAAGATATGCAACTATGTGTTGTATATTCGTGCCTCTTGGATGATGTCCAAGATCCATCAAAACCTGTGCCTTTGAACCGAGTTTCTTCGCAAGATCAAGAGCAATTCCAAATGAAAAAATATCTGTATGATAGAATGCAGGCTCAAAGAATTTATATTCTATAAGTAATCTCATGTAGTCAGGAAGATTCTCATAAACCTCGCTTAGACATTCCTCCATCCATTCTTTTCTATCCCTGAAATCGCCTTGACCGGGATAGTTTGTCCCATCTGATAACCACAAGCTGAGTGTCCTAGAATTGAAAATCTTACCGATCTCGATACATTCCAGCATGTGGTCAGTTGCTTTTTTTCTTACTGTAGGATCGGAGTTCGTTATACTTCCGTATTTGTATGCCTGATCCTCGAAAAGATTTGGGTTTATAGCGCCGATCTTAATACCAAGATGATCTGCCTTGCGGAGAATGTCGTTGTAGTCGTCAACCTTGTCCCAGGGTATGTGGATCGCCACAGACGGCGCAATACCAGTCAATCTGTGAACCTTTGCCGCTTCCTCAAGTTTGCTGAAAATATCCGTTGGTTCATTGCCATCAACGAATCTGCCAAACCTTGTTCCGCCTCTGCCATAGCCCCATGATGGCGTTTCTATCTCAAGGCTCATTAGCTCTTTGGTTACATTTTCGATGTCAATGTTATCCCTTTTCAATTGTTCCTTTAGATGCTCGTAATCACGAGTTAGTCTTTCTGTTTCTGGCATATTAAATTATCTCCTTTTCAATATTTGTGTTTGGTTTTTAAATCTCCCATTTTCCAAAGCTAATCTTGGGATGGTTCATTTTCTAAACAGATTCAGTAATTGCCAACGAATTCACCAATATGCGATATTATTTGTTTTTTTGAGTCATTGAAACCGAAACAGCAGTATAGATGGGTTTAATGAAATCAGAGAATCGCGTTTTATAATTCCACCATGACGGTTCACCAAGCCTTTTAATGATTGCCATTTCGACATCCGGAGGACTAATGCTTACCTTTAGATCATCTAATGGCTTCTTTAGGCTCCAGAATGATTGGTCGTTCGCCAGTTCCAGCGATTCTATAATAATTACAGAAGCAACATCCGCATTATCTTCATCTTCCTCTGGAGATTGATCGACTGCTGACCTTCGACTACGAAGCATCTCCATGACTTCTTCTTTTGAGCGACCACGAAGCAGGAAAATGAGAAATGGGTCCTCGTCAAATCGCTCACCGAGAAGATAATATACAGCGGCAATATGTTTGCATGGATTCGCCGAATCTGGACATGAGCAAGCAGTCCGTATATCTTTCTTAATTGGAAACAGGTTCACTTTTGCTGACTTAAAGGCATCTTCAATATCGTTTGGCATTTCACCGGCAAGCAGTTTGGCAGCGAAGATCGCCTGTTCCGCCATTGCATCTAAAACCTTATTCCAATCTTTGTCCAAAATCTGATTCATCTCAATGTCAATTTTATATGGCTTAGACATTGATCCTTGAACGTGGGAACTTACTTTCCCCCTCTTAATATCAATGTCAATTACTTGACCTTGACGGGCATAAGACCTTCCCCTTTGAAGCCTGTTTTCCCAGCCAAACGATTCCAGAACTTCGATCCATTTCTTCGACCACCACGTGCTTCCAAAGCTTTTACCTCTTTGAGTTTTTGCCTTTATTCCATTTACAACCTTTTTAGGCTTCGATGGCTTGTAGTATCCGTAATAATCGTCATCGTCATTATAATAATATCGGCGCATTTTCTCACCTCTCATCTGCGGGAATAGCATCGTCACGTCGCAGTGTGATCATTTTTTGTAATTCATCATTTGAAAGCTCTGTAATCCAATTTTCGCCTGTTCCGATAACGTTTTGAGCAAGTGATTTTTTCTTTTCAATTAATTGATCTATCTGTTCCTCAAGAGTGCCTGAGCAGACGAACTTATGCACCTGGACGTTGCGTTTCTGTCCTATCCTAAATGCTCTGTCAGTTGCCTGATCCTCAACCGCAGGATTCCACCATCTGTCAAAGTGAAAAACGTGATTTGCATTAGTCAGATTTAATCCTGTTCCACCGGCTTTGATTGAAATAATGAATATCGGCGCACCGTTTGAACCACTTTGAAATAATGATACCATCTTGTCGCGGTTTTTCTGCGCCACTCCACCATGAAGATAAAGAGTATCGCATTTCAGCTTACTCGACAGGTATTTCTGCAATGCTTCTCCCATTTCTGTGAATTGTGTAAAGATCAATGCCTTATCACCTTCTGCAACCACTTCCTCAAGCATCTCAACAAGCCTTTGTAACTTACCTGATCGTCCATCAAGTTCGGAATTGTCATGCAGGAAAAGCGCTGGATGGTTACAAAGCTGTTTCAATTTCATTAAGCCAGAAAGTATCATCCCGCGTCTTTTCATATCGCTTTCGTCAGTATCATCTTCAAGGCTTTGCATCATATCTTTAACTACCGCCTCGTAAAGCGTTACCTGTTCTCGTGTGAGGTTGCAGTATACCTTCATCTCCATCTTTTCAGGCAGGTCACTGATTACCTTTGGGTCTGTCTTGAGTCTGCGCATAATAAATGGCGCTGCGATAGACTTTAGCTCTTTTGTAGCGTCTTCGTCTCCATAACGCTCAATGGGAATAACGTAAGATTGATTAAACCTACTTTGTGACCCAAGATAACCCGGATTCAGGAACTCCATGATTGACCAAAGCTCCATAAGCCTATTTTCAACAGGCGTTCCAGTAAGGGCGTATCTGTGTTCTGATTTCAGACTGCATGTAATCTGTGCTATCTTGGACGAAGGATTTTTGATATTTTGGGCTTCATCAAGTATAACGCCTTTCCAGTTCACTGAGGAAATATCTTCTGCATCCCTTCTAGCAAGTCCATAAGAAGTGATAGTGAGATCATGCTTCATAACGGATTCTGCAAATTCTTTACCTGATAGTCTATCTCCGCCATGATGTATCATAACCTTGAGCTTTGGGGCAAATTTAGCCATTTCCCTCTGCCAGTTACCGACAACTGATGTTGGGCAAATAAGCAGATTAGGAATGCTCTTGTTTTTCTTTTGTTTTTTATCATTCAGCAGAGAGGCAATAACTTCTATGGTTTTGCCCAATCCCATATCGTCTGCAAGACAAGCCCCAAGACCATATTGTTTCATAAAAGCAAGCCACGACAGACCAACTACCTGATATGGGCGGAGTTGACCGACGAACTCTTTTGGCTGATCAACAGGCTTTATGCCACCCTTTAACTCATCAATGAACGTCCCAAGCCATCTGGGAGCCTCTATCCCCTCGATCCGTATCCCTTCCAACTGTGGTGATTCGCTGAGTGATAGCTTGATAGCATCCCTGAGTGTAGCTTCTCCTGACTCACCATGTTTATTCATAAATTCCATTGCGGATTTTATGTCTTCTGGTCTTAATAAAATCCACTGACCACGCATCTGAACAATTGGTATTTTAAGCTTTGCCAATTGTTCAAGCTCTTCGGGCGTTATAACATCATCACCAAGAGCCATCTCCCAATCGTAGTAGAGGATGCTATCCAGTGATAATATGCCTGTGCTTTCAGTTTTGGTTTTGGTAAAGTTTACCTTTGCTTTGAGTTGCGACTTTTTATCTGTCCACCAAGGAGGAGCAAGCACACCGAATCCGCTTTGCTGTAAAAGCAGACTCGATTCGCTGAGGAACTGATATGCTTCTTCAATGCCAAGATCGCAATTCTCTGGTCTTTTCTGACGAAGACTGCGTTCTATAGGGGTGAATATACGTGACGCCACACCAAGCCCTGTAAGCATCTGTTCCTGTGGAGATTCAAGTTCTCGGTTGAGATACTTCAATTTAGCCTTTCGCTCTTTCCACACTAGATCGGCAGGCACAAGAAGGCTAAGATCATCATTAGCCTGAAGGAAATATCTTAACCTCCATGATGAATTTTCATCTTCAGGGGGTTCTAGTCTGAAGCAAGGACGAAACTTTTCAGCCTTTACGCCTACGGCAATTCCAGCAGAACGCCAATCTGCTAGAGTCTTGCAGAATCCCTTCATTGATTGAGTCAGCCTTGGTGCTTGAAACCTTCCGTTTTCAGCTATCAATCCATTGAGCCAATGAATCGTGATTGTATCTTTTATCTTTTTAATATCATTTAAGGGCAAGACGTTTCCTGCATTACTGCGGACCCATTTGTCAACTCCGGTTTTTATAAAATCCAAGACAAATTCTTTTGGATATGATTCCGGTTGTTCATACTCATTTTTGGATTTTGAACCCGAAGAAATGATTGCAGATTTTACAGAACGGCAGGCATCGGGCATTGATAAAGCAAGTTTATTTAACTTTTCAGCGTCAGACAGATCATCTAAAACAGCCTCCCAAATGGCAAGAAAATTATCTCCGTCCTCATAGAGCATAGGCATAAACTTATGTTGCGAGATCAGGTTAAGGACAAACTTCGCTGAAATACTCCAAAAGCGTATGTCTGACCCGATCTCATAAGCAAGATCATACGAGTGGATAGGTATGGATGAGAGGATTTTTAAGGCATCTAGTAATTCAAGACAGATAATAGCCACTTTACATTCTGATATGCTTACCTCATCACCAAAATCAATACTAACCTGATAAGAAGGTAATGGCAGTTTTGCTGCCATTGGCAATTTCAAAGTTGCTTCACCTTTAAGGATTTGTGGATCAAAATCATCAAGAAATAACGACCAAGCAAGGTCTTTTAATGCTTTTTCTATTACATCTGATTCCGCAGCATAAGGATGTTGTGGTATTTTTGCTCGGCGTCCCTTAATCTTTGGAAGTTCATAAGTTCTTTCTTCTCCCCATAAGACAAATATACCTGCTTCACCTAAGCCTTGTTTCAACCACGTTCCATGCAATATATAGTCTTCCATATAGACTCCTAATTACCTCGTTAGTTCACTCCAATTTGGTATAGTAATCGCTGTGTAATTATATAATGATTATGATTAGAGGAGTTTTTCAATGGATATTCTATCAAAAGTAACTGATGAAATGCAAGGAGTTTTAACACGACAACACGATGGGAGATATATTTCAGGCCTGCAAACGAGGAAGCAAGGAAGGCTTATGAAAGTATTCGTTACTATGGATTTGTATACAAGATATGTGTTAGAATATTGATCACTTAATGAGAGTCAATAATTAAGTAGAAAATTCGGAAAAGGTTGGGGAACCGCTAGTTTAATGGTGGTGGATATTGTTTGGCGCCAACGCACGCCATTCAGGATAATTCATCTCCCGAAAAATATGATTGCAGTGTTTGATACTGCTCAGGAATTTTGTATTTATTAGGAGGAATTATGGATATAAAAAAGATTCCGATTGGTATTATTGGTACAGGTGGTATTGCTCAAGTGCATCTAACTGCCTATAAAAATCGTGGATTTAACGTGGTTGCCGCATGTGACATTGATGAAAACAAAGTAAAAACTGCCGCTGAGAAATTCGGCATTAAAAAATACTTCACAGATTTTAATGACTTAATCAGAATCCCAGAGATACAGGTTGTTGACATTGCACTTCAGCCCTGGCAGAGACTTCCTGTTATCGAAGCGTCGGCAAAGGCAGGTAAGCATATATTATGTCAAAAGCCTCTTGCTCTCAGCATGAAACATGCAGTATCTTATGTTGAAATATGCGAACATTATGGCGTTAAGATGATGGTAAACCAAAACTCGTGCTTCGTGCCGGGATTTCTTGCAATAGAACCATACATGAAGCCTGAGTTTATGGGCGATATATACTATTCCAGTATCGAAGCGACAGGATTTGTCCCTAATTTCCCTGAACGACACCTCATAGCCGCAATGATTGTGCATCACATTGCTTTAGTTCACAAGTGGTTCGGCAATATTAGCAATGTTTATGCTATGGCACTGCGTGAGGGTGGCAAAATTGAAGATGGTGAGAATCTTGGGGTTCTCATGCTGGAATTTGAGAATGGTATAAAATGCCTTCTTGTAACTAATTGGGTCTGGCGCGGCAGTGTAGGAAGTCGTAATCACCCAGTAGAGGAGATTCGTATTCAAGGCACTAAAGGCACCATCTTTGGTCACAGTCAGGATATGAACGTGCATTTAACCGAGCCAGAGGTTAAAGATATACGTCCTGAAATTAAAGGTGTATGGTTCCCTGATGCCTTTGGTAATTCTATGGCGCATTTTCTTGAGTGTGTCGCCAAAGACCTTGTACCAATGACTAATGGACGTGACAATCTGGATCAGGTGATGCGGACAGTGTTTGCCTCGTATCGTTCTATTAAGGAAAAACGAGCAATATCTCCGCAGGAAGTTCCTTATGATTCCGATATTGATCTTAATCCCAAGATTTAAAAGGAGATAATATAACGTGCAAGAGTATACAACAAGGGAACGTTTTCTGGCTGTGATGAGAGATGGTGATGTATCAAAAGGCTTTCCTGTTATCGAATGGGCGGGCTGGTGGCATCTTACCTATGAGAATTGGATACGTCTGGGAGCGCCTGCAAATACTGATCTGAGAGCATGGTATGGTCTTGATGAGCATCATCAAATCGGATTTGGTCCAGATAGACCACCCGGGACAATCGTAAGAGATGAAGCGGATTATGATCGTATTTGTAATGAGCTTTATCCAACACCGCATTTTGATCCAGCGGGAATGGAAAATCTCCGTAAAAGGCAGGAAAGCGGAAATGCGTTCCTGTGGCTTACACTTGAGGGACCTTTCTGGTATCCTCGAACTCTCTTTGGTATCCAGAATCATCTTCTTGCCTTTTATGACTATCCTGAGCTTATGAAGCGCATCAATGATAATCTAGCAGAATTTAGCGTCAAAGTAATTGAGGAAATGTGCAAATATTTCATACCTGATTTCATGACTTTTGCTGAAGATATGTCGTATAACCATGGGCCCATGATCTCTTATGATATGATGGATGAATTTATGGAACCATTTTATATGAGGGTAGCGCCAGAGTTGAACAAAAGAGGTATCATACCGATAATTGACAGCGATGGTGATATTGAACCATTGGTTTCATGGTTCAAAAGGGTTGGTATTAAGGGAATACTACCATTAGAGCGAATGGCGGGTGTTGACGTTAATCGAATCAGGAAGAATCATCCAGAATGGAGGATGATCGGTGGTTTTGATAAGACAGTCATGCACCTTGGGGAAGAAGCAATCCGCAAGGAGTTCGAGAGGATCAAGCCTGCTGTTCTTGGCGGATACTATATACCAAGCTGTGATCATCAGACTCCGCCGGCTGTTTCCATAGATGATTATAAATTATATGTAAGGATGTTACGAAAATTTTCTGACGAAGTTGCTAAAGAAACCAAAAAGTAAATAAATTGGTGCCATATAGACAGTAATCATTAAAAAATAACAGAATAGCACACGGGATAGCTCTCCACTAAAACGTGGAGATGAATATTGACAAAAAAGGGATCCATTGACATCCTTTTATATACTCAAAAAATGAAAGGAGAGTCAGATTATGGATCCCACTAAAGTATTTTGCCACAAC
>Ga0315282_10001125_pt1 | contig 51433 bp, 36 predicted proteins | sample YL17G07_20_MG_FD_203693 | JGI IMG/M metagenome (GOLD analysis project Ga0315282, IMG submission 203693) | Sediment microbial communities from Yellowstone Lake, YNP, Wyoming, USA - YL17G07_20 | ecosystem: Environmental > Aquatic > Freshwater > Lake > Sediment | place: USA: Wyoming | collected...
GAAGGCCAACAAGCGGTGGGAACAGCGCCGGGCGAGTCAGCGCCGGCCCAAGGCCCGGGCCAAAGTCAGCAGGAAAGCCGCGTGAATGGACGTGGAAAGTTACACAAAAGAATTGACACTACCGCCCGGCAGGCGGAGCGTGCTGGTTGCCGCTGAGCTCGGAACCGGGAGTCGTGACTGTACGCGCGTGGCCGGAGTGCCCGGCCCCACGCTGCCACCGCGCAGCAGACGCCTAACAGGATGAGTGACGGCGACTTGCACGTCGGCGAAACCAGGGAACACCGGGCCCTCCGCTGCTCTCGTGCCATCGCAGCCGAGTCGCGCAACCGTTTGACATTCGACTGTTTTGCCATACAATGGCACGTTCTGCCGGGATAGCTCAGTTGGTAGAGCACGGGACTGAAAATCCCGGTGTCCACAGTTCAATTCTGTGTCCCGGCACCATGCTTTGAGAACCGGAGGAGTATTGGCGAAGAGAACCCCGTCGGCCCAGAAGCAGGCCCGCAAGAGTCGGCGCCGGCGCCTGCTTAATCGGCAGACCAAGCTTGCCTTGAAGACCGCCCTGAAGAGCGCCGCGGCGGCGAAGAGCAAAGAAGAAGCGCTGAAGCAACTGCCCGAGGTGCAGTCGGTCATCGACAAATCCGCCCGCCGGCGCGTCATCCATCCCAAGGCCGCCAGCCGGCTCAAGGCGCGGATTGCCCGCGAAGCAGCCGAGCTGAAGTGAGGCCCGGCGGTCAGAACGACGCTGTCTTCTGACCGCCACCCGGCCACCAGCCGTATCGAGCCGGACCGGGCTGAATGATGAAGGTCCTTTATGTCGTTACGGCCTATCCCAGGTCTGAAACTGACGTGATCACGCCCTGGCTGGTTGAGACAATCAACCTCCTGCGCAACGACGGAGTGGACGTCCGAGTCTTTACTTCCTCCTATCGCGGCCTTTCCGACCAGACAATCTTCGGCACGCCGGTCACAAGATTCCGCTACTTCTTCAAACGCTGGGAGGTATTGACCCACGACGAGACCGCGGTTGACCGCGTGAAGAAAGGGCTGCACTTCAAGCTGCTTGCGGTTCTCTACCTCGTGTTCGGCAGTCTCGCGGCCTGGCGCTTGTGCCGCAAAGAGGAGTTCGACGTCATCCACGTCCACTGGCCCCTGCCTCACTTCCTGTTCGGGCGTGCGGCGACGCTGGCGCGCCGGGCGCCGATAGTCATCAGCTTCCACGGAGCCGAGCTGATGGTGGTGAAGCACGGGATGAAGTTCATGCGGCCGTTCCTGCACTGGGCGATCAGCAAGGCCGACGCGGTCACGGCCAACTCCACCCATACGGTCAAAGCCATTCAGGAAATCTTCGACCGGCCGGTCACCATCGTTCCATTCGGCACAGCCGCAGGCGAGTACTCTGAATCGCACCGTCGGGCCGAAACCACTGAGAAGCAAATCCTGTTTGTCGGGCGGTTGGTGGAACGCAAAGGCGTGCCATTTCTGGTCGAGGCCGTTGAAACGCTCAGCCGCGAGATGCCGATACGTCTGAACATCGTCGGCACCGGCCCGGATGAACCCGCGCTCAAGGAGCTTGTCCGCCGGCGCGGCCTGGAGCGCATCGTCACGTTCCACGGCAGGGTCAGCCCCGAAAGCCTGTTCCGCCAGTACCAGGATTGCGACGTGTTTGTCCTGCCCGCGGTCATTGACTCCAAGGGCGACACCGAAGGCCTGGGCGTTGTCATCATCGAGGCTATGAGCTACCGCCGGCCCGTAGTCGCGTCAGGCGTCGGCGGCATCGCTGACCTTGTCATCCACGAGAAGACCGGGCTGCAAGCGCAGCCGGCCGACAGCCGCGCTCTCGCCGACGCCATCCGGCGCGTGTTGACCGATACCGAGCTTGCCCACCGCCTCGGGGATGCCGGCTACGAGCACGTCCGGCGCAACTACTCCTGGCCGGCCATCATCGCCCGGCTCGAAGGCATCTACCGGCAATTGCTGGCGCCGGCGGCACGGAATACATAGACCAGTGCCCGACATCGGCGCCCCAGGCTCTCTCAGTTTGCGCATTCCCCGCTGGCTCAAGTACACTGTGGGGACTCTAGTCATCACCATCGCCTTCTACTTCCTCTTTTCACGGTTGATTCGGGACTGGCGCCAGATACCCCTAAGCCAGCTTCGCTTCTCCCCTCTCCTCCTGTGTCTATCGTTTGTCATCCTGGTGGGAACGCATCTGCCGCTGGCCGGTTCGGCCTGGGGACTGATCCTCGCAGCGCTGGGCGACCGCATACCGCTCGGTCGCTCCATTGCCGTGATGAGCGTCACCCAACTGGGCAAGTACATCCCGGGCAAGCTCTGGTTCACGCTGGGGCGGATGTCGCTGCTCAAACAAGACGGCGTGTCCGAAGCCAAGACCATGGTGAGCGTGGTCATCGAGATTGTGCTGGCCCTGCTCGCGGCGCTGGTGCTTCTTGGAATCTCAGTCCTCATGGTCCCTCGTGCAGTTGTCCCGGTTCCGGTATACGCGCTCTTCCTGCTGGTTCCGGCGTGCGTTGTCGCCGTCTACCCGCCGATCCTCAACAGGCTCCTGCGCCTGGTGCTTTCCCGCCTGAAGCGACCCGTGTTCGAACTCCGGCTGTCCTATTGGCGCCTGCTCCTCATCACCGGCATGTACTTTGCCGACTGGACCCTTCAAGGGGTTGGCAGTTACGTCCTGCTCAACTCTTTCTACCCGCTCCCCGTCTCCAAGTTGCCGGTCATGCTGGGCGGCTACGCTATCTCGTGGATGATAGGTTTCCTTATCCTCATCGCCCCGGCCGGACTCGGCGTAAGAGAGGGAATCTTCACTCTGATTCTCAGGATGGTGATGCCTGAGCCCGTAGCCATTATCTCAACGCTCCTGACCAGAATCTGGATGAGCGTCAGCGAGGCCGCTGTCGCGCTGGTCTGTCTGCCGCTCCTAAGACGTGGGAGGAAAAATGCCAAAGAAACCGAAACCAACGCCGGCTAGAACCCAGGGACTGACTCCGGCCGCCGCGACACCGGCCATCCGCGACCGCGTCATTATTGCCGTGCTGTTCCTGCTGCCGTTTGTCTTCTACTGGAAGTACCTTTGGGGTTCAAACATGCTCTACGGCACCGACTGGCTCGGCGCGGGCGGCTACATGATTCGCGAATTCATGGCGCGCTACATCTCGAGCCACGGCAACGTCGCCTACTGGCTGCCGGCCATCCTCTCCGGCCAGCCCACCGGCGCCGCCTTCTTCGCCGACATGTTCTACCCGACGCTATTGCTGCGGCTTTTCCTGCCGGTGCACGTAGTCTGGACGTGGACCTTTGTCATCCAGTTGTTTCTTGCGGGCCTGGGCACCTATCTCTTCCTGAAGGAGCTCAAGGTCGCGCAACTGCCGGCCGCTCTCGGCGGAGTCGCGTACATGTTTGCCGGCAGTCTCGTGACGCTCACCTATGCCGGCCACGACGGCCGGCTCATCGGTACGTCACTTCTGCCTTTGGCCCTGTTCTTTCTGCACCGGGGAATGACCCGGCGCCGGTTCCTCTACTTCATCCTCATGGGCTTCATCATGGCACTGCAGCTCCTCTCCGGCCACATCCAGAAGGTCTATTACACCGGCATGATTCTCGTCGCCTACTTCCTGTTCATGTTCATCGCCGCCGTACGCCGGGACAGGTCCGCCGGCCCCGCAGTCCGGCTCTGCGTCTTCTTCCTCTCAGGTCTCGGCTTCGCGGTTGCGCTCTCGGGCGTACAGTACCTGCCCATCTACAAGAACATGCCGTATGCCTCGCGCGGCAGCGAACGCGGCTATGCCTATGCATCATCCTGGTCCATGCCGGTCATCGAGACCTTCGACCTGCTGACGCCGAAGTTCTCCGGCGGCCTTGAGTCCTACTGGGGCAAGAACCCGTTCAAGCTCCACAGCGAATACCTCGGCATCCTGCCGCTGCTCTTCGCCTTCATCGCGGTCTTCCGGCGCTGGAAGGACCGCAACGTCAAGTTCTTCACCTGCGCCTTTGTCGGCACGTTGTTCATGGCCTGGGGCGGCAACACGCCGTTCTACTACATTCCCTACTACCTGTTCCCGGGCGTATCCAAGTTTCGCGGCCCGGCCATGATATTCTTCGTCGGCGCACTTTCCATCACTGTCCTTGCCGGGCTGGGCATCAACTACCTGCTACACGAGTTCAACGCCGGCGAGGCGCGCAAAGCCGTGCGGACTGCGCTCATCGCCGGCGCCGTTCCCCTCGTTCTGCTCATCCTTTTCGCCACGATGAAGGACGCCATGATGTCCCTGCTCCGGTCCGGCACGCTCCCGGAGCAGCAGAAGTTCCAGGCCCTTGCCGCCGACTATCCGAACATCGTCGCCGGCATGCTGCTTGCGACGGTTTTCGCCGCCATCGGCGTGCTACTTGCACACCTGCTTATCCGCCGTCGAATCAAGCCCATCGCCTTCTCCGTGGTCGCGGCTGCGGTCATGGTGTTCGACATCGGCCTTTCGCTCAATCTCTGGAACGAAACCAGAGGCTATGTCCGGGGTGTGCCGCCGCCCAAAGAGTACTTCGCCCCGGACGAAGTTGTAGCCTTCCTCAAGCAGGATACGACGCTCTACCGCGTGTTGCCCGTGAACTACGAGCGCTCCGATGAAGGCATCCTGATGTACCACGGCATCCAGAGCACCGGGGGCCAGTTGCCCAATCCCTTACAGAACTATCAGGACTTCATCGGCGCGGGCCAGAGCGTCATGTTCCAGCCCGGCAACCTGATGCAGCCGAACTTCATGAACCTCGCGAACATCAAGTACGTCATCGGTCCGGTCCTGCCCGCGGACGCCTCGCGCTACGACGAACGCAGCCGGCAGGTCATCGCCCAGCTCCGGGCGTACTTCAGTCAGCCGAACTTCGAGCTTGTTTCGGCGGGCCAGAGGTACGACGTCTACCGCAACCGGACGTTCCTGCCGCGCGCCTACGTCGCGCCCGGCTATGAGGTCGTACGGAACAAGGACGAGGTCACGGACCGCCTTGCGAGTCAGGACTTCGACCCGGCCCAGACCGTCCTGCTCTACAAAGAACCCGGTTTCGCCGCATCGCACGACTCGTTCTCCGGCGGGGCGGATATCACGGGCTACGACTGCAACGTAATCACGCTGAAGACGCGGGCAAGCGCCCCCGCGCTGCTCGTGCTGAGCGAGAACTACCACCCGGACTGGAAGGCGTGGATTGACGGCAAGCCCGCACCGGTCCTTCGGGCCTTTCACACGTTTCGCGCAGTGCCTCTCCCCGCGGGCGAGCACGAAGTCGTGTTCCGCTACGACCCGCGCTATTACCGGGCCGGCGGGATAAGCACGCTTGCCTCGCTGGCGTTCCTGGCCGTGATACTGATATTGACGTCGGTGAGGCGGCGCAAACCCGAATCCGGACCGACGAATTGAGGGAGGTCAGAGATGAATAACGCTCCAGCTCACCAGCCTTCTGAACAGGACGTCAAAGCCTGGTACAACAAACGCTATGCTGACCGAGGCAAGGACTCCATGCGCACGTACGACGCCTACCCGGTCTTCCTCGACAAGCTCGACGTCAAGCCAGGGAAGACCCTGCTCGACATCGCTTGCGGAACGGGCTATCTGCTTCTCGCCGCGGCCAATCGCGGACTGGTGACTTGCGGCATTGATATCTCCGAAGAGGCCGTCAAACTGGCCCAACAGGTTTCACCTGCCTCCAGAGTCTCGGTCGGCAAGGGCGAGGACCTGAGGTTCGAGGACAACACCTTCGACTACGTCACCTGCATCGGCTCGCTTGAGCACTTCCTCGATATGGACAGAGGTATCGCCGAAATGAAGCGCGTATCCAAGCCCGATGCGCGCCTCTGTATCCTCGTGCCCAACTCGAACTTTCTTTACTGGAAGGTCTCGAGCCAGCACGGTACTGAGCAGCAGGACATCAACGAGCACCTCTTGTCTCTGACAGAGTGGAGGGGCTTCTTCGGACGCTCGGGCCTGGAGGTTCTGTCGGTCAGTCAGGACCGGTGGCCAATGAAGAAGATAGGGACCTTTGCCACTGCGAACCCGCTCAAGATTCTGAAGGGCCTTGCCATCAGACTCGTCTGGTCTCTCCTTCCTCTCCACTACGCGTACCAGTTCATCTTCGTGCTGAGAAGGAAGGCCTGACAGCCTCCATTCGCCTGCCGGCGAGCAGATTCCGGCCGGCAGGCAGGCTGCTCTGGTCGGGGAAGGTGCTGTCGAATCGGGCGGCGCTGTCTGGAGCCGGCTGCCCGGTTCAGTGCGCCGCTTGGTCCCCTGCCAGCTCGCGGAATCCGATGACGCTCACGGTACGACTTGAGCGGTCCGCGGTGTACAGCCGCTGACCGGCGCCGTCCGCAGCTATCGCCCGGGCACCACTTCCGACCGGGATCGTAGCCACGACCGTGTTGTCCGTCGTGCGGATGACCGTAACGCTGCTGCTTCCGGGATTCGTGACGTAGACATAGCTGCCTCCCGGCAACCAACATGAGCCGCAGGGCCCGGAACCAACCGGGATGCTCCCGACCACGGTGTTATCCGCCACGCGTATGACCGCGACGGAGTTCAAGTTCGCCTGAACGGCATAGACGTACTGGCCGTCTGCTGACGCGGTGATGCGGTGCGGGTAGCCGGGGACCGGTATCGTGGCAATCACGGTGTTGTCCGAAGTCCGAATCACCGACACGCTCGGCCCGTCCGCATTGGCGGTGTACACGAGGCTGCCGTCCGGCAGGCAGCAGATGCCTCGCGGCTGCACACCGACTGGCACGGTGGCGACGACGGTAAAGTCCGACGTCCGTATAACTGAAACGCTGTTCACGTCGATGTTGGCCACATATACATACTGACCATTGGGCAACGGTGCGATGCCGTGAGGAGACTGACCGACCGCGGTCGTCGCAACCACCGCGTTGTCCGAGGTCCGGATGACTGAGACATCGGCGCTCCTGAGATTCACCGCGTAGACGTACTGACCATCCGGGCTGGAGGCAACCGACCAGGGCGACTGGCCGCAGACGACCGAGTCAACCACCATGTTCGTCGCGGTATTGACAACGAAGACCAGGTTGACGGTCTCGTTGCCGACATAGACGAACCGACCGTCGGGCAAACAGGTTATTCCGTGCGGGTCGCCGCCGACCGGGATGGTCGCGACGACGGTATCCGGATAACCGGTCCGGTCGCTGATGACGAGTCCGTGCGCGGGAGAAATGCCGGACATGAGACCGAGGACGTTCCTGGCCTGAGAACTCACCTGGTAGACGCCGGCCGAATCCCAGGCGTGAAGCATGGTAACGGGCGTGCCACTGGAGACGAAGTCGCTCCAGTCTGACACCTGACCGTCACCCCAATAGAGGCGATACGCCACCGGGCATCTGCAGGGGTCTTCGGTGACCGTGGTGAAGCTACACGTCACTCCTGTGTACCCGTGCGACGGGCCCGTGGGTTCTTCCGGCGTGTTCGGCGGGAGTATCGAACAGCCGGTCAGCGCCGCCCCGAAAAGCAGCACTGCGGTCATGAGAAGCAGACTTCTCATACTGCCTCCTTTTTGCGGTGAATCAGCATAGCGTTGCGTTCACACGCTGTCAACAGGCAGCGGTGACCCGAATCCACGACCCTGTATCGGGATTCGGGCTCCCACCGAAAACCGATATAGAACCACAGAGAACATAGCGCGGCCCCGAGGGCCGCAACCAAACCCAGTGGAACCGCACGTGAACGCAGATGGACGCAGATTGAGTTCCCGAACCGGACCCCGTCCTTTCGTCGGCGTGAATGGCGTGTATCGGCGGTTGCCCAAACCGGAATTGGCGATGAAACAGGAACGACGGCGAAAAACATCTTCGCGAAAGCGATGATCTTGCGCCTTTGTAGTACAGACTGCGAATGGGACTGACAGATTTCACCGCTTTCGCCTGACTCTGTGCTCTCTGCGGCCTCCGTGGTTATTTCTACTTCGGTTCTTGGGCTTCTACGGCGGCTTGACTTCGGCATCTGTTCGGCTAGGATAGCGGGACTTCGGGGCGTGGCGCAGTTGGCTAGCGCACCAGCTTGGGGTGCTGGGGGTCGCCCGTTCAAATCGGGTCGCCCCGATTGGTTACTCTCTCAACCTTCCTTAGAAGAAACCCCGCTCACCCCGGCGGGGTTTTGTCATTCGCCGACGACCGAGTCTGCTGACCCACTGAGATTGCGGTCGTTCCCGGCGCCCCATTCCGCCGTTGACAACCGGCAGCGGCCGGATGGAACATGCCAAGGCAGTTCTGACCATTGTCTGCCGGGCGATATTGGCGGCAAATCCGGTGCTCGCCGACGACACGACCTGAGGCGGGTGCTTCAGCGGTCCGCCGGGAAGGCCGCCCCTGCGCATTTTTCGCTTGACAAGGCGGTCGACGCGGTGCAGATTAGCTGTGCTGCTCTCGTGCCCGGATGATTCGAAGCTGAGGCGCCCGGGCCGGCAACAGTCTCAGGTTACGTCCGGACCAGAGCGGCCGACCTGGAGAGCCGCAGTGCTGACTGCGGTCCGACTGAACCGGCCCTGGTTTCGGAGAAACCTCACGCAAGTGAGGACACAGTTTAAGGAGGCAAGAATGCCCGGCAGCACTCAGAAGACCGCGGTCGTGCTGTGCGCGTTGGCAATGGCGGTCGCAGTAGCGGCCGTCGGACCTGCCGGAACAGCGCTAGCACGCCACCAGATGAACTCGCCGGCATTGTTCGCGCCGGCGGCGAACCCAATGAGTCGGGGACTGCCAGCGACCGGCGTGACGGTCCATCCCCGCTCTACGATTGCCCCTGCCAAGCGACCTTCGGTCCCGCAAAAGGACAGCAAGAGCGTCGCGCTGATGGGCGCGGAGTTCAACCCGTTGGCCCCAAATCTCTACGACAGTCTCGTGGGCTACGGCGAGAACGTCACGCGGGTCCCCTGCATGTTCTACACGCCCACGCTCGCCGAGATGCAGGCGTATGACGTCATCATCGCCTGGAGCAACTACCTGTGGTCGGACCCGACGGCAATGGGCAACCGCCTTGCCGACTACGTCGACAGCGGCGGCCGCGTGATAATGTGCACGTTCTGCTGGTACTACTACCCGGGCTGGGGCATTGCCGGCCGCATCAAAGACGATGCCCAGTACCAGACTTTCGCGTACTCCGACACCAGCACCGATTCCGTGCAACGGAACAGCGGATGGTACGACCCCAGCCATCCGATTACCCAGGACTTGGGAACGCCTGTCAGCGCTTACTACCGCGACAGCACGACCCTCGCCTCGGGCGCAACCCTGCTTGCGGAGTGGACCGGCGGCATCCCGTTCGTGGCTCTGGCCCAGAACCAGGAAGTCATCGGCATCAACGTCTACCCGGGCGTCGACGAAGACACCCTCTGGTCCGGACCTTACGGCAAGCTCTTCGAGAACGCCATCGAGTGGTCGGCCGGCCCGCCGCCGGATAACGACGTCGGCGTTGCGAAGATACTCAGCCCGAAGGGCCGCATCCCGCCGGGCGGCAATGCCACGACTTCGGCCTACTGGAAGAACTACGGCTCTACGCCGATGTCCGGCACCGCGTACTCAATCCTCATCGACCCGTCGGCCGCGCGCTTTGACGTACAGACGCGTCAGTTCACGCTGGCAGGCGGCGAGAGCACGCTCGTCACGTTCAACCCGGTCGTCGTTACGACCGAGGGCGGATGGACGGTGCGATGCTCGACCGCTGCGGGCGGCGACGTGAACCCGGCGAACGACGTGAAGGAAGGCCTGTTCGCGGTTGGTCTGGCTGCCGACATGGGTGTCACTGCAATCGTCGCGCCGACCGGTTCGGTGGACACGCTGACCGACGTGACGCCTCAGGCGAAGGTGAAAGTCTACTCTTCGCAGGGTCCGCTCACGGCCCAGATCTACTTCATCATGAGGGACCCGGACGGCAACGAGCCGTACAACCAGCTAATCACCTGGACCGGCGCCGAGGCTCCGAAAGAGTCGCTGTTCACGTTCCAGACGTTTAACGTCGGAACGGTAAGCGGCAAATGGACGACCCTCTGCTCATTGTATTGCGCCCCGGATACGTTCGCGGCCAACGACAAGCTGAGCGGTTCGTTCTACGTCGGCAGACAGTTTGCCCCTCAGGGCTGGGCAACCAGAAGCGCAGTGCCGCTCACGCCATCGAGCAAAGCGGTGAAGGACGGCGGCTGGGTCGCCTACCAGGCCAGCGTAGACAACATCTACGTGGGCAAGGGCACCAAGACGCCTGACTTCTACCGTTACGACATCCTTGGCGACTCCTTCAGCCAGAAGTCCCTGATACCTGCGGGCACAGAGGGCAAGGCGCCGTACAAGGGCGCAGTCGGCTGCGCTGACGGCGGCGACTACCTCTATGTCACCAAGGGCAACAACACCGTGGGCTTCTACCAGTACGACGTCACCCTGGACTCCTGGAAGCAGCTCACCGATGTCCCGCTCGGCACCAAGAAAAAGAAGGTGAAGGGCGGCACGGGTCTGGCCTATGTGCCCGGCGACACCGACTACGTGTACCTGCTCAAGGGCTACAAGAACGAGTTCTACCGCTACAGCCCGACCGCGAACACCTGGGACACGCTGCCGCTCGCTCCTGCTGCCAAGTACAATGCCGGCTCGTGGATAGCGTACGACGGCGACTCGCTCATCTACTGCCACCAGGCCAAGGACCACGGGTTCTATGCCTTCAACGTGAAGACCAAGACCTGGGGTCCTTCCCTGACCGGGATGCCGCTCATGGGCATGATGGGCAAGAACAAGAAGTCCAAGGACGGCGGCTGCGGTGCATGGCTCGAAGGCGCAATCTATGCGCTCAAGGGCGGCAATACGACCGAGTTCTGGAAGTACTCGCCCGACAGCGCCAAGTGGACTGAGAAAGAGACCATGCCGCAGGTCGGCACCGGCGGCAAGAAGAAGAAGGTCAAGGCCGGCGGCAGCATCACTGCCGTGCCGAACATAATGGCCCTCTTTGCCACGAAGGGCAACAAGACCACCGAGTTCTGGACGTACCATCCGGGTACGTTCCTCGCTCTTGCTCCGGCGCCCGAGCGCAGCGGCGTGATGGCTGAACGCGTGACCGGCAGCGGTTACGGCGCGGTCATCAGCCCGAACCCCCTGGCGGCCGGCTACGCCACTCTGCGGTACAGCCTGCCTGAGGCGGGCGCGGCGACTCTGCGCATCTACGATGTGACGGGCCGTACCGTGCTCAGCAGGAGCATATTCGCATCCCGCAGCGGCAGCGCCGGCCTTGACTTAAGGAACCTGAGCGCGGGCGTGTACCTTGTGAAGTTCTCGACCGAGAGCTTCACGGCCACGCACAAGCTCGTGGCTATCCCCTGGCCTATCACCGGACTACCCCGGGGCCTGCTTTCCGGATAATCCCCAGGCCAGCCCAGCAGGCTGTGGGGCTGTTGGAAAAGCCCTATGAATGTCACCCTGAACGTAGTGAAGGGTCTCTAACTTACGCGGCAGAAAACGTTTACTGTCACCGATAACCCACTCAGCCTCCGCGGTTTCGATGATTATACAGAAAAGACTAGACCACGCAACAGATGCCGTCAACGCAATACCTTAGAAAACCAAGGGCTTAACGCACTCACGCGGGCACCCGGGGGGCCACCCCCGGGGGCACCCCCCGGGTGGCCCCCCGGGTGCTCTTCCGAGCCACGCCCGGCACCGTTTCCCGGGCCATCCCGGGGGCGCTCTGGGGCGCCGCCCCCGGGACTCTCTACCGGGCCGCCCCCCGTACTCCCTTCCGGGCCATCCCCGGAGCACCCCCCCGGGCCGCCCCCAGGGCTCTCTACTGGCGGCAGTAGGGGGCCGCGCTCCTGTCTACACGCGACGGGACTGCCACCCGATTTCCCGCTGCGGGAATTGGTGGCTGTACCGTTCCGCTGCGGGATGCCGATTTCGCGCTGCGCCTCGACGCTGAACGCGCCCCGGCAGCCGCAAGCCTCAAGCTGTCCACCGCTTTGCGCGCGGAAGACGGGGCGGACGACGACCGAATAGGTGCCTGTGGGGCTGTTGAAAAAGTGTCTATCGGCTCCCTGTTGACCAAACGGACAGAAAGTCGCCAGTGCAAGTGACGCTACTGCGGCAGTTGCGGACGGCCGTTTCCGCGTCAGGCTTCGATCTGGCTCCAAAGTGGGGTTTTCAACAGCCCCGCCATCCCCCATTCCTGTTCCGGGGCCGTCCCCCGGGCAGGCGAGGGGATGCGTCCCTGCGTCCATTTGCCGCGCCGAACTTGACAGCCCGGGGCGCTTTCGTATAATAGCCGCATTGACGTACGTCCTTCGCCCGGCGCGGCCGCGTGCTCTGGTCGCCAGGCGACGATTCCGTACGGAGGCCCGCTGCACCAATGGAAAAACATCTGTCTGACTAGGAGTTGACATGAACATGCGTCTTGTTTGGTTCGTTTGCCTGGCGGCCGGCGTTGCGACGGCCGGGCCGACGTTCGAGCGAACGTGGCGATGGAACGGCGGCAGCAACTATGGCTGGACGGTTGACGAGACGGCAGACCGTGGGTACCTCGTCGGCGCAGAAGCAGGCGACACCGTTTTCCACCGCCAGCCCATAAGAGCCATGAGGATCGACTCGCTAGGCGATACCTTGTGGACGCACGCGTTCACGGCAACCAAAGACCTGTCCGGAGGCTATGCCTGCGTCATCTCCGGCGGGTGCGCCCTCGCGGGTACGTGCCCCGTCACTGTGGCACGAAGCGACGTGCTGGTGTTCGGCGTCACGCCGGATGGCGACTCGGCGTGGTCCTTCACCTATTCTCAGGGCTACAATGTGGTCTATGACGCAGCCTCGACCCCGGACGGCGGAGTTGTGGTTCTTGGCCAGCTCACCGCCGGCGGCCCGAGTGGACCTGGTCTGATAAGGCTGGACTCGGCCGGCGCACTCGTGTGGTTGAAGGTGTTTGGCCTGCCGTACCAAGCGTACCCGAGGACAGTTCAAGTGACGCCTGACCGCGGTTTCATCATTTCCCTCCAAAGTCGCCCGCCGGGGGGCTCGTTCGCGGACTCCATCTGGCTCCTGCGGACCGACTCGCTCGGCGATACGCTCTGGACTCGGAACTACGGCAGCCGGGTGCCGAGAACCTACTCCATGTGCGTGACTCCTGACGGCGGGTTCGCTGTTGGCGCCACGGCCGTGGGGTCAGGCGGCCACGACGTCGGCTGCCTGCTCCGGACCAATGCCGAAGGAGAGTCTCTCTGGACCCGCCGGTACGAGTTGGATACATTTTTCGCGAGCGAAGTCAGGGCCGTGAGCGTGACGCACGACCACGGTTTCATCCTGGCCGGGACGGCAACCTACATGACAGGATTGTCCACGCCGCTGTGGCTGTTGCGGACCGACTCCGCAGGCAACATGCTGTGGTACACGGCATTCCTGCCGTCGTCCGCGCGCACCGCCATCGGACGGGACGTCAAGGAAACTGCCGACCACGGGTTTGTGGTCATCGGTGACGCGGACTCGATGCGGGTGTACTTCGTCAAGACCGATTCGCTGGGGGGCTTTGTCCCGGGCGTGGCCGAGGGTCCACACTCCGCCGTGGCCGGGCCTGTGCTGACGGCATCACCCAACCCGGCCAACCGGTACGTGCGCATCCGCTACGTCCTTCCGGGCACAGGCCGGGCTCAGCTTCGTATCCGCGACGTCGCCGGCAGGCTTGCGCGGACGTTCTCACTCAGCTCGAACGAGGCAACACTCGACCTGGGCGGCCTGCCCGCCGGGATATATCTGTTTGACCTCAGACGTGCGGGCTGCACGGTGAGGGGCAGACTCAGCCTCAACTAGGCGCGGCCCGCCGCGCCAACGGCAGGTAGTCAGACGCGGATGCGAGGCGCTGCTGCGCTCGGCGGCTGCGGCGGGCCCGGAGTTGGAACGACACGTCGTTGACAACCGGCGGTGACCGGGTACAATACCCGCGGTGAACTATCAGCTTCACCTTCTGCCTGCCGGGACGCGGCAGTGGAGGCGTCCCAAGGCTGCTTCGACAGTCCGCAAGTACCACATTCCAAGGAGGAATCGTGAATAGAGCAGTTCTGACGGTTGCCTGCCTGTTTCTGCTTGGAGCAAGCACGACCTTCGCTGATGATACACTCTGGACCCGGCGCTACAACGGCACGGGCGACAGGAACGACGCGGCCCGGGTCGCGCTCGTCGACGCGTCGGGCGGTGTCATCGTGGTCGGCTCCACCGTCGGCAGCACCACCGGCCTCGATATCAGCGTCGTCAAGTATAACTCGGCCGGCTTCCAGCTCTGGACCGCGACCATCGCCGGGTCGGGTACCTCTCACGACGAGGCCGCAGGCGCGGCGCTGGACCGCACCGGCGCGATTCACGTCACCGGGACGACCGGGACATACCCCAACTACGACATCCTGACCGTCAAGCTCAACGCGGACGGCAGCGAAGCCTGGCGCCGGACCTATGACGGTGCGGCCAGCAGGGCCGACGAACCCGCGGCCATCGCGGTTGACTCAGCCGGCCTGACCTACGTTACGGGCTACACGAACAACGCCAGCGACGTGGCCGATTTCGTGACAATAAAGTACTCGGCGGGCACCGGACTGCCGCTGTGGACCGTGGTTCGTCCGGGCGAGGGCGGGGGCACCGACAAGGCGACGGCCATCGCGCTCGGTCCGGACGGCTCTGTCTGGGTCACGGGCTACAGCGCGCGCCAGTACATGGACGACTACTGCACCGTCAAGTACAGCTCGACCGGAGTTGAGGATACGGTCGCTTTCTACAACTACTCTGCCAATGCGACCGACCAAGCGGTGGCCATCGCGGTCGACGCCGCGGGCAACGCGTACGTCACCGGCCAGAGCGCGAACGCTCCGGCGCCGAACGGCAAGTACGAGTACGCGACGATAAAGTACAACTCGTCCGGCGCGCAGCAATGGGTCGCCCGCTACACCGGCACGGGCGGGTCTAACATGCCGGCTGCCTTGGCGCTCGGGACCTCGGCGGTCTACGTCACCGGCAGCAGCCAACGGGCCGCGGGCGACATGGACTATGCCACCGTGGCCTACAACACGAACACCGGCGACACGCTCTGGGTCAGGCGCTTCAACGCCCCGCCGGGAGGGAACGATGACGCAACCGCGATTGCTGTCGGCCCGGCCGACAAGGTCTTTGTCACTGGCACCAGCATCGACTGGAACGGCAGGGGCGACTACATGACGCTGCGCTACTCGGCCGCCGGCGAGGCGGAATGGAGTGAACGGTACAACAGCCCGTTCGACAACGACGACGAGGGGGTGTCGATTGCGCTTGACAGCCGGTCCGACGCCATCGTTCTCGGCACCAGCTACGGCAGCGCGAACTATGACTTTCTGACCGTCAAGTACGACTCGAGCGCGACCGGCGGCATCGTCAATTTCGAGCAAGCCGCTCCGGGCCGGCCCGGGTTGCGCCTCGCGCCCAACCCGGCCCGGGCCTGGGTCCGCGTCGAGCACTCACTTTCCGGCGCCGGGCCTGCCGTCATCACCCTGCTGGGGGCCGACGGCCGGGTGGTCCGCGCGCAGCGGTTCGACCGGCTGGCGGACAGGCCTGCGCGGCTCGACCTGACCGGGCTGGGTCCGGGCGTCTACATCGTGCGGCTTGTGGCCGGCGGGCGCTCGGCGACGCAGAAACTGGTCGTCGGGCAGTAACTCCGGGCAGTAGTCTAACCAGGGGCGGCCTTCGGGCCGCCCCTTATGTTTCGCGGCCGGCAGGCCCGGAGGCCAGGTGCGAAATGCTTGACAGTGGGCAGGGGGGGGGTAAAATTACACGCGGGTTCATCCGAGTGATACCCAAAATCATGTAGAAGCCACGGTGCGGCGGGCACCGGGTCCGCATACTCACCGGGGCAAAACCTAAAAGGAGGCTTCGTATGCACTCGATACGCAAGTATCGAAACTGGGCAGTACTACTCTTGGTGGTGCTGGCAGCCAATACGGTGTTTGCCGGCACTCCCGGGCCGAGTACGTTCGCCCCCCGATTCAACGCACCGCTGACGATGCAAGGCGCTGCGGCCAAAGGACTGACTGCAACCGGGAAAACGCATGTGCCCGGGGTTGTCAGCGCGCAGCGTACGTCCCCAAAACGCCTGGGGCCGAGCTTCAAGAACGTCGCGTTCATGGGCGCAGAATACAGTCCGCTGGCCCCCAACCTTGGCGACAGCCTGCGGAACGTCTACGGCGAGAACGTGACCGACGTCCCCGTCATGTCGTATACGCCCACGCTCGCCGAGATGCAGCAGTATGACGCCATCATCTGCTGGAGCAACTACGCGTTCGCGGACCCGACGACAATCGGCAACAACCTTGCCGACTACGTCGACGGCGGCGGCCGACTGATAATGGCCACGTTCTGCTGGTACAGCTCACCGGGCTGGGGCATCGCCGGCCGCATCAAGGACGACGCCCAGTACCAGACCTTCGATTACTCCGGTAGCTTCGACTTCGCTTACCGGTACAGCGGCTGGTACGACCCCAGCAACACGATTAGCGCGGACTTGGGCACGCCTGTCTACGCTTACTACCGCCACAGCACGACCCTCGCCTCGGGCGCAACCCTGCTTGCGGAGTGGACCGGCGGCATCCCGTTCGTGGCTCAGGCCGAGAACCCGGAAGTCATCGGCATCAACGTCTACCCGGGCGTTGACGAGGACTACATGAACTGGTCCGGCCCCTACGGCAGGCTGTTCTACAACGCCATCGAGTGGTCGTCCGGCCCGCCGCTGAACAACGACGTTGGTATCTCGATGATTCTGGCCCCGGCCAAGGTTCAGGACCCGGGCGTCGCGGTGGCACCGCTGATAAGAATCAAGAACTTCGGCCAGTTGCCCCAGTCCAACATCCCGGTCAGCGTCTGGATTGACGACCCCGTCGGCAACCGGGTGTACGACAACCAGCAAATCTACGGCGGACCGCTCGCCCCGGGCGATACGCACACCATTAACACCTTCCCGAACTGGACTCCGGGCGACTCGTTTTACTACAACGTCACGGCGCTCACCCAACTGGTCGGCGACGAGAAGACCAAGAACGACACCGCTTACCGCAAGGTCGCGACCATCGGATGGAAGGACATCCCGCCGCCGACCACCGACCCGAACCGGATAACCTCCGGGTCGGTCTACGACCCGGACCACGACATGCTGTACATGGTCGGCGGTGGCCCCGACGGATACACAGCCCCCGGGACCCGGATGCAGAGCTACGACCCTGTCAGCATGATCTGGACGGACCTCGCACCGCTGCCGCATAATGCCGGCTGGATACAGGGCGCGTACGTCAACGGCAAGATTTACGTGATGGGCGGCTATACCGGCAGCGGCGGACAGGACTACACCCAAATCTACGACATCGCCAGCAACACCTGGTCGAGCGGGACGCCCGTGCCGCGCCAGGTGATCGCGTACGTGGAAGTCGTGCACAACGGCCTGATCTACCTCATGGGCGGCTGCGACTACAACATGAACCCGTCGAACCACGTCGACATCTACGACCCGGGCAGCAACTCCTGGTCGCGCGGTACGGACATGCTGAAGACGGTCGACATGGGCGGCGCGGCGATCATCGGCGACACGATCTACATCCCTGAGGGCTACGAGCGGAACGCGGGCCAGGGTTACAACAACGTGTACAAGGGCGCAATCAACCCCGGCGACCCGACCCAGATTACCTGGATTCAGGGACCGGCTGTGAGCCCGAATGACGCCTGCGGCGGCTGTGCCGCGGTTGACGAGTGCGTGTACTGGGTGGGCGGGTTCACCGACAACTTCACTTCCGTCACAGGCAAGCTCTGGAGATACAGCCAGGCAACCGGCCTGGTTGACAACTGGTCGCTTGTCGACTACCCGAAGTCCAACGCCCGGAACGAATACCTCGTGGCACGAGCGGGTGGTTCGGTGGGCGAGCTGTACTGCCTGGCCGGCGACCTTGGCGGTGACTGGTCCACGCCGAACAACGAGTACCGGAAGCTCACCCTGCCGCCGAAGCCCAACGACGTCGGCGTCGCGAAAATCAACGTGCCGGCGAACGCCCAGCTTACGCCGAACTCGACCATCGCACCTGCCTGCTCTGTCAAGAACTACGGCACGGTCGCCCAGAACGGCGTGCCCGTTCGGCTCGTCATAACCGACGCGTCCGGCAACGAAGTCCGCAACGGGACCGTCCCCGTTGACGTGCCGGCGGGTGGAGAGGTTGAGGCCGTTTTCCCGGACCTCATCATCCCGGACTCCCTGTTCATCGGCCGGGTCTTTGCATTCCGGACCGAACTCCCCGGTGACCAGCGTCCGTTCAACGACGCCAAGTCCATCAAGACGATGACGCTTGCCGATACGGTCTACTGCTACCCCGGCGCCACCGCGCCGGAAATCGACGGCTTCATCGATGCGGGCGAGTGGGACGACGCCTACACGTTCGACTGCTCGAACATCTTCGGCTGGAATACCGCGCCTCAGGGACCGGGCGCGGCCTACGCCTACTTCATGAACGACAACAACTACATGTACGTCGCGTTCCGGATGCCTCAGGCCATGGCGCGTGACAATGGCGACAAGGTGGACCTGTGCATCGACGAGAACAACGACGGCGCGTGGCGGACCGACCTGTACGAAGGCGAATACCAGATATGGGTCAACGGGTCCGGCGCCGACGAGGTGCAGTTCCGCTATCACTCGCCCAGCGCAATCGGAAACTGGGGCACGGTGGTCGGTTCCCAGTCCATGTCGAGTACGACCGCCGGGTACCTCGAGTTCGAGGCCCGGATTCCAATCGGCACGCAGCCTTACAAACTGCAGATTAACCCGGCGAACGACACGGTCGGGCTGTACATGTACGGGCTTGACAACGGGACCAAATACGGTTGGTTCAGGGCCGGGCTCGCTCCCGGCGACTGGAACACGCCGTCGCTCTACGGCAAGCTGATAATCCTGACCCAGCAGACCGGCGACGTCGGGGTTGCGAAAATACTCAGCCCGAAGGGCCGCATCCCGCCGGGCGGCAATGCCACGACTTCCGCCTACTGGAAGAACTACGGCTCTACGCCGATGTCCGGCACCGCGTACTCAATCCTCATCGACCCGGCCAGCGCGCGCTTTGACGTGCAGACACGTCCGTTCACGCTGGCAGGCGGCGAGAGCACGCTCGTCACGTTCAACCCGGTCGTCGTTACGACCGAGGGCGGATGGACGGTGCGATGCTCGACCGCTGCGGGCGGCGATGTGAACCCGGCGAACGACGTGAAGGAAGGCCTGTTCGCGGTTGGTCTGGCTGCCGACATGGGTGTCACTGCAATCGTCGCGCCCACCGGTTCGGTGGACACGCTGACCGACGTGACGCCTCAGGCGAAGGTGAAAGTCTACTCTTCGCAGGGTCCGCTCACGGCCCAGATCTACTTCATCATGAGGGACCCGGACGGCAACGAGCCGTACAACCAGCTAATCACCTGGACCGGCGCCGAGGCTCCGAAAGAGTCGCTGTTCACGTTCCAGACGTTTAACGTCGGAACGGTAAGCGGCAAATGGACGACCCTCTGCTCATTGTATTGCGCCCCGGATACGTTCGCGGCCAACGACAAGCTGAGCGGTTCGTTCTACGTCGGCAGACAGTTTGCCCCTCAGGGCTGGGCAACCAGAAGCGCAGTGCCGCTCACGCCATCGAGCAAAGCGGTGAAGGACGGCGGCTGGGTCGCCTACCAGGCCAGCGTAGACAACATCTACGTGGGCAAGGGCACCAAGACGCCTGACTTCTACCGTTACGACATCCTTGGCGACTCCTTCAGCCAGAAGTCCCTGATACCTGCGGGCACAGAGGGCAAGGCGCCGTACAAGGGCGCAGTCGGCTGCGCTGACGGCGGCGACTACCTCTATGTCACCAAGGGCAACAACACCGTGGGCTTCTACCAGTACGACGTCACCCTGGACTCCTGGAAGCAGCTCACCGATGTCCCGCTCGGCACCAAGAAAAAGAAGGTGAAGGGCGGCACGGGTCTGGCCTATGTGCCCGGCGACACCGACTACGTGTACCTGCTCAAGGGCTACAAGAACGAGTTCTACCGCTACAGCCCGACCGCGAACACCTGGGACACGCTGCCGCTCGCTCCTGCTGCCAAGTACAATGCCGGCTCGTGGATAGCGTACGACGGCGACTCGCTCATCTACTGCCACCAGGCCAAGGACCACGGGTTCTATGCCTTCAACGTGAAGACCAAGACCTGGGGTCCTTCCCTGACCGGGATGCCGCTCATGGGCATGATGGGCAAGAACAAGAAGTCCAAGGACGGCGGCTGCGGTGCATGGCTCGAAGGCGCAATCTATGCGCTCAAGGGCGGCAATACGACCGAGTTCTGGAAGTACTCGCCCGACAGCGCCAAGTGGACTGAGAAAGAGACCATGCCGCAGGTCGGCACCGGCGGCAAGAAGAAGAAGGTCAAGGCCGGCGGCAGCATCACTGCCGTGCCGAACATAATGGCCCTCTTTGCCACGAAGGGCAACAAGACGCAGGAGTTCTGGCGGTACGGGGTCGGAGCACTCGTGGGTACGCCCCGGGTCGAGCAGTCCGGCGTCATGGCATCGAACGTCACGCCTCAGGCGGGCGCGATGGCCGTGTCGCCGAACCCGCTTGCTGCGGGCTTCGCCACGGTGCGCTACAGCCTGCCCAGGCCTGGCGCGCTTCTCATCCGCGTGTTCGACGTGACCGGCCGCGCCATGGTCGCACGGACTGTGGTTGCCGGCCGCGCCGGGGCACTCGGTCTGGACCTGCGCACGCTCTCTGCAGGCGTGTATCTCGTCAGGCTCGATGCTGACGGTTACTCGACCCAGCAGAAGCTCGTAGTCCAGCACTGAGCCGCGTTTCTACATCGCAGGGGCGACCTTCGGGTCGCCCCTGCTCTTCTCGGGCCCTGCCGATGTTGACTCGCGGGCTACCCGGGCGAGACTATCAGCCGTCCATGAACGCATTCAGGATTCGGCTCCGCATCACCGCGTGGCTCGCCGCGGTCGCGCTGCTTTCCTGCGGCTCGAAGAGCACGCCGGCGCCCGCGCGTGCCGACACGACAACGACAGGCGGCTCTGCCACCGCACCTGTGCCTGCGACGAAGCCGGAGACCCTCAATCCGGTGAAGCGGAAGGAACAGTCGCTGCCGGAATCTGGTTCGACGGGCGTGGTCCGGCACCCGCCGGAGCTGCCTACCGAGGTGCTCAAGGTATTTCCCAACGCCTCGGTCCTGCGGAGCCTGCGCGACCCCTTCCCCTGCCAGCTCGTAGGCGACAGGGCGGGCAAGGTCCTCGGCTACGTGGTCGACTCGGACTCGACTAACACCACCGCCACGGGCTACGCCGGTCCTGTTCCGGTGCGCGTCTACCTTGACACGGCGGCCCGTCCCAGACGGATATACGTCCTCGACAACCGCGAGACTCCGGCCTACCTGGACATAATCGTGAGCGGCGGCCTGCTCGACCGGCTGCTTGAGTACGAACCGGCCCGACCCGAGAGCATCGACGCCGTGACTCTCGCCACGTGCAGCTCCAGAGCTATCATCGCCGGCGTGACCGCCACGGCCCGCCGCGTGCTGGCCGAGATAGTGCAACGCTGACGCCTCGCGGGCGGCCTCGTTGACATCAGTCGGACCACGCGGTACAATCAATTCCTGTCGGAATTTGCTCAGTCGGAGAAAACCCTGCTCGTCATCAAGCCCGACGCCGTGGCCGGCCGGCACGTCGGCTCAATCGTGCATCGGCTTGAGCAAGCAGGATTTCTCATTACCGGCATTGAAATGCGTCGCCTGAACCGCGGGCAGGCCGCGGAGTTCTACGCCGTTCACCGCGGCAAAGACTTCTACGACGGCCTGGTCGAGTTCATTGTCTCCGGCCCGGTAGTAGCAATTCGCGTCGAAGGCCCGCACGCGCGCCAGGACCTGCGTGAGATGGTCGGCGTCACCGACCCGGCCCTCGCCGCTCCCGGGACGATTCGCGCCGACTGCGGCACCACCCTGCGGATGAACGCTGTCCATGCCTCGAATCCCGACGAAGACGTTGAAAGAGAACTGCAGTTCTTTTTCCCCGGCTAGGCTGATAAACCCAGTGGGCGGAACGCGAGCCGGCAGTCGCCCTGACCGCGGCCCGCGCGTCGCCTGCGAAGACGGAGGTCAAATGACCCGGAACCTTGTTATCGTGGCCCTGCTTCTGCCCGTAGCGGCGATGGCCGGTACCATGACTCAGACATTCACCTTCTCACCCGGCGAGGTAGTATTCACTCAGGCCAACGGCTACGACGTCCCGAACCTGCGGGGCTACGTTTCGACCTCGCAGCCGGGAGAGCCGATTATCCCTCAGGCGATACTGACCTTTGTCGTGCCGTCGAACGCGACGGTGACCGACGTGGAGGTCGTCGCCTCGCAGCAAACCGAGCTGCCCGGCACGTACCGCATCCACCCGGCCCAGACGCCGAGACCGTTGAGCGCCAAGGGCAGGATACCGTTCGTTGAGCCGGAACCGGGCGTTTACTCCTCGGACCGCCCTTTCCCCGGGAAACTGACGCAGTTCGGCTACACCGGCACGAAAACCGGCTACCGGTTGTGCGGCGTGAGCGCGTTCCCGCTCCAGTACACGCCGGCCTCGGGCAAGGTAACGCTGTACACCTCGATGACGTTGCGCGTCACCTACAGCGAAGGCAGCTACGCGACCGTGCCCATGACCGAGAGGCAAATCGGCTGGGCCGCGGGCGAGTTGCGCGGCGTGGTCGTGAACCCGGACAGGCTCAAGGACTTTGCCCCGCCCATCCGCAGTTCCGACCCGACCGACGCGGAATACGTCATCATCACTTCGGACAGCTACGTCGCCGCGTTGCAGCCCCTTGCCGACTGGCACCTGAAGAAGGGCTACACGACCGTGGTGAAAACCGTCTCCTGGATAACGAGCACGTACCCGGGTTATGACACGCAGGAAAAAACCCGCAACTTCATCATCGACTACTGGACGAACCACGGCACGATGTGGGTGCTGCTGGCCGGCGCCAACTCGGTCATCCCGGCCCGCCGCGGCTACTCCAACGTCGGCGGCACCATTGGCAACGTCCCGGCCGACCTGTATTACATGGACCTGCAGTGGTCCTGGGACGGCAACCACAACCACGTCTGGGGAGAAAGCAACGGCGACACCGTGGACTTCTACGCCGACCTGTACCTGGGCCGCGCGCCCATCGCCAGCACGGCAAACGCCCAGACCCTTGTGAACAAGGTCTTCGGCTACGAAAAGGCACCTAACATGGGCTACATCAAGAAAGCCTACCTGCCCTGGGTCCCGCTCTTCTCCGGGTATACCGGCGAGGCCGTGTCCGACACCATCGCCGGCATCACGCCCTCAGGCTGGACCGACACCAAGGCGGCCTCTCCGTCACCGACCACGTTCAAGTCCGTAATCGACGGCGGGTACGGCGTGTGCCACGCCGCAGCTCACGGCGACGACTACGGATTCTACACCGACCAGGGCTCGCCCATCTACCAGACGACTCAGGCCGCTGCCCAGACGAACGGCATGGACAAGCTGGTCATCATGAACTCGATGGCCTGCATCTCGGGCAACTTCGAGAACCAGAGTTGCCTGTCGGTCGTGCTTCAGAACAACGCCAACGGCGGCACCGTCGCCAACATGCTGAACTCGCGCTATGGCTGGGGCACGCCGTCCCAGATGGGCCCGTCGGAAAAGCTCTGCGTCCGGTTCTACGACTTCTTCATCCAGCGGGACTCCTGGCTCCTGGGCGTCGCTCACGCCCGGGGCAAGGACGTGTACGCATCCCTGCCTCAGACCCAGGAAGTCTGGCGCTGGTGCTTCTACGACTACAACCTGATGGGAGACCCGGGCATGCCGGTCTGGAGCGACGTTCCGGGGACGATGACCCTCGCCTTTCCCGATTCCATCGCCACCGGACCGCAGAACGTGCGCGTCACCGTGACGTCCGGCGGCTCGCCCGTGGCCAACGCTTCGGTCGGGCTGTACAAGTCAGGCGAGGTCTGCGCCCGCGGTCTGACCAATACCTCAGGCCAGGCCGACGTGCTGGTGAGCGCAGCCACGCCCGGCACAATCTACGTCACGGCCAGCGCCCAGGACAAGCTGCCCGCGCAGGACAGCGCCCGCGTGTACACCGGCACTCCCATGCCCTACCTGTCGGTGCAGAGCGTGTACATCGACGACGGCGGCAACCATCAGCTTGACCCGGGCGAGACCGCGGACCTGTACGTGACCCTGAAAAACCTCGGCAACGCCCAGGCCACGAACGTACAGGGCACGTTGCGCGAGTCCTCGACCTACATCACGGTTCCCGACTCGTCCTCGGCATACGGCACGCTGAACCCGAACGACACCGTGCGCGGGGACCGCTACCAGGTCACGGCCTCGGGTTCGACCCCGCCCGGCTCCCAGATAGTCTTCACGACGCACGTCTCAAGCGACCAGGGCTCATGGGACCCTCAGTTTACCGTCACCGTCGGCATCCCGGCGATGCCGGGGCAGGTGGTGATGAACCACGACACCGGCTGCTGCAAGCTTACCGTGTGCGCGCTCGGCTCAATAGGGTACGACGCCCCGCCCGGAGACCTTGACCTTGGAGCCGGGTTCAGCTATCCCAAAACCGTGCCGAGCCAGCTCTACTACTCAAGCTTCCTTGTCGGCAACGGCGCGTCCTACGTTGTGGACCGGTACTACGGCAACCCGCCCTCGGGCGGCCCGAATACCGACTTTACCATCGTTGACAGCCTGAGGCCGGTCCTGCCGCCCAACGGCGACCAGCAGTATCACTGCATCATGAACGATGCCGGCCACCAGACCCCGAGGAACCTCAGGGTCACGTTCAACTCGCATCAGGTCTCGGCGCCCGGTTACGACGATTTCGTCGTGCTCGCTTACGACCTGAAGAACGAAGGGACTGGCGCGCTGTCCGGCGTGTACGCCGGCGTGATGGCCGACTTCGACATTGGCTCCGACCCGACTCAGAACACGGCCGCGGCCGACACCGTGCGCCGGACCGAGAGCATGCGTCAGGCCAGCACCGCCAACCCGACCGTGGGCGTGAAGATTCTCGCCCCGGCCTCGTTCGCAAACCTCACCGCGGTTGACCACGCGCGCTACGTCTACCCTGACTCGTGCATGACCGACAACCAGAAGTTCCGGTTCCTGAACGGCACAATTGTCCAGCGCAACTCCAACCGCAACTATGACTGGTCCATCTGCGCCTCGGTCGGCCCGTTCGACATCGCGCAGGGAGAGAGCCATCGCGTCGCCTTCGCGTTTGTCGGCGGCACCTCGGCTGCGGAGTTCGCGGCCAATGCGGACAGCGCCCAGGCGTGGTACGACGGCCACACCGGCGCGGCTGAAACCGAGGCCGTAACCGCGGCAGCAGCGGCCGGGCTTGCCTGCTCGCCCAACCCGTTCACGCGCTTGGTGCACATCAGCTACCAGGTCCGGTCCGCGGGCCGGGTCCGGGCCGAAGTCTTCGACGTCAGCGGCCGCAGCGTGGCGACCCTGGTCGACCGCCCGATGGCTGCGGGCAAGGTCGACGTCGTCTGGAGCCCGAACCGGCTGGCCAACGGCGTGTACCTGCTCAAGGTAGCGCTGCCCGGCGCCGCCGTCACCAAGAAGCTCATGCTGCTTCGCTGACGCGGGCAGAAGAGTCAAAGCGGGGGCCTTTCCGGCCCCCGCGCCGTTTGCCGGACGCACTTGACATACGTTTCCGGAAAGCTATCATTTCCTGCTGGATGACCCGGGACCTGGCATCCGGCACACAGCAAGAGCAGGTCCCAAGTCTGCTTGAGTCCGTTAGGGTCTGTGAGTCCGGTTAGTGAGCCAGTCTCGCCCGTACCCGACGTACCTGTAACGACCCCAAGCGCAAACCATATCGGAGGTCTGTAAAATGGGCAAGCGCGTGTTTGTGGGTAATCTCCCCTTCAGCGCAACCGAGGACCAGCTTAAGACACTTTTCAGCCAGCATGGCGAAGTGACCTCGGCGGAAATAGTCAAGGACCGGTTCACGGAGCGTTCCCGCGGGTTCGCTTTCGTGGAAATGGCGACCGATGAAGCCGCGGCTGCGGCCATCGCCGCCCTGAACCAGTACCAGATGGACGGCCGGCCGTTGACGGTCAACGAGGCCCGGGTCCGCACCGAGGGCGGCCGCTCCGGCGGCCGCGGCGAACGCCGCGAGTCCTCGGGCAACCGCTGGTAGTCCCGAGCCTAAGGAGACGTTACGGGGCGGGCACAAGCCCGCCCCAACGCTTTACCCGCCCCGCCCGGTCACTTCATCGCTTCGGCCCGGGCAAAGCTCCGGTCCAGGCGGAAATCGTCAAGAGGAATCGCGGACCTTCCCTCGTCCATCTGCTCGGCCATCAACCGCCCCAATGCCGGGCCGAACATGAACCCGTGCCCGCTCATGCCGGACGAGACGTAGAAGCCCCGGACCGGAGTCGGCCCGCACAGCGGATTCCCGTCAGGGCTCATCTCATACGAACCGGCCCATTGCCGCAGGACCTTCACCCGGGCCAGCCGCGGCACGAGCCGGACCATCCGCCTCGGCATCTCGGTAATGAACTCGTCGGTGGCATCCACCCGGCGTCCGGGCACGAGCGGCACCGGCGTGTAGCACCCGATGAAATGGCCGGTGCCGAAGTTCTGAACAAAGTAGCAGCCGTCCGGGCGATAGTCCACGAGCATCGGGTCGAACATACGCTCCACCGCCTCGGTCACCAGCGATTCGTGCCGGTCCGCCTTGACCGGCACGTCAACCCCGGCCAGCCTGCCCACCTCGTCGGCCCAGCATCCCGCGGCGTTCAAGACCGTGTCGGCAAAGAACTCCTCGCCGTCACGCGTGGTCACTGAGACTACCCGGTCGCCGCGCCGGTTTATCGCCGTCACCTCGGCGCGGACCAGCACCTTCCCGCCCAGCCGCTTGATGCCTTCCAGGTAACCGTACGTTACCTTGAACGGATTGGCCTGGCCGTCGGTCGGGCAGTACGCGCCGCCCAAAAGACCGGACGTGCCGAGTCCGGGCACAATCTGCCGGCAGTCATCAGGCGATATGAAATCCACCTTGAGTCCGTAAGTACCTTGTATCTTAATAGCATCGAGGAACGCCTGTTTCCGCTGCTCGTCAAAGGCGAGAAAGAGGTAACCGCCCTGATACCACTCGACGTCCCGGCCCAGTTCCTCGCGCAGCTCCGAGAAAATCCGCACGCTCTCCAGCATGACCCTGATGGTCAGGTCGTGCGTAAACTGGGCGCGGATGCCGCCGATGCACCGGCCGGTCGAGCCGGCGCAGGGAAAGTCGCGTTCGAGCACGATGACCTTCCGGCCGCGCCGGGCCAGATAGTAGCCGGTCGCCGCGCCGACGATGCCGGCTCCGATGACCACGACGTCCGCGGTCCTACTCATCGTGAAACCCGCCGAGAAGCCCCAGCGGCAGCGGCTTCAAGGGCGGCCGCGACAAGGGCAGTCTCTGGCTCGATGCCGGGATTCCGGTCTCCTCCTGAATCATCCGGGCAATCAGGCGCAGACAACCCCGGCCCTGACAATGCCCCATGCCCGTTCGCAGGACCCGCTTGACCTCTTCAAGTGAATGATAGCCCTGCCTGATGACCGCGCGAATCTCGTCCTCGGTCACCTCCTCGCAGCGGCAGACGACCACGCACGGACGCTTAGCGGCCGGCACCCGGCGCCGCGTTCGCGCCCCGGGCTTGGGACTCCGGCGCCTGGATTTCCCCCGGGTCATTCGTACCTGACGCGCATAATCTGGTCCCGCGCAAATCCGCCCATTCGCGACAGGAAGTCGGTCCTGGGCTTCGGGTAGAAGACGAAGTCGCACTCACCGAGATGCGCCTCCTTCTTCGCGTAGTCCACCGCTTCCATGAACCCGGCCAGCGAATCGACGATGCCCGCGGCCTTTGCCGCCCGGCCTGACCAGACCCGGCCCTGGCCCGCGGAGTCAACCCGCTCATAGCTCAGATTGCGGCCCTGCGCGACTTTCTGTACGAACTGGCGGTAGAAACCGTCAACCGCGTCCTGCATGAGCGAGTCCTCTTCGGGCGTGAATGGACGCACGTCGCTCATCGCATCCGCGTGCTCCCCGCGCTTCACGACCTGCCGCTTCGCTCCGAGCTTGTTGTACAGACCTTCGGTAACGAACTTGCTGTCGAAGACTCCAATCGACCCGGTCAGGGTGGCAGGCGACGCGAACACGCGCCTCGCGTTGCAGGCGATGTAGTAGCCGCCTGATGCGGCCACCCCGCCCATGGACACGATGACCGGCTTCTTCCTGCGCGCCAGCTCAATCTCGCGCCAGATGAGGTCGGACGCGAATCCGTCGCCGCCCGGCGAGTCTATCCTGAGCACAATCGCCCTGACGCGCCGGTTGTTGCGTGCGGCCTTGATGGCGCGCACAATCGTATTCGCGCCCATGGTCACGGTCCCTGACAGGAAATCCGTGCCGGATTCGCCCAGCATAATCGCGCCCGTGGCATAGACCACGGCGACCGCGGGCCGCTCCTGCCAGTCGTAGTCGTATCGCCGCGCCTTGAGTCCAAGATAGTCGGCCTCGCTGGTCCGCTTCAGTCCGGACACGTCCTTCCTGAGCACGCTGTCCAGCTCATCGCGGTAGCAGAGCGTGTCAACCAGGCCGGCCGCCTTTGCCTGAGACGCCATGAAGAAACCATGCTCGATTCTCACCTCCAGCGTATCCCGGCTCATGCGCCGGCCTGTACTCACTGCCCGGACAAAATCCTCATAGGCATCGTCCACCAGCGCCTGCCACTGCTCGCGGTTGGCCGCGGTCAGCGAATCCTCCGAGAACGTCTCGACCGCGGACTTGTACTTGCCGTGCCGGGTGTAGTCGAAGCCGATGCCCAGCTTTTCCAGGGTCCCTTTCAGGAACATCGTCTGCGCCGAGACCCCGGGTATCGTGATGTCGGCCAGAGGGTGGACGATAATCCTGTCGGCGACCGAGGCGACGTAGTAGCCGAGCATCCCGAGCCCGGACGAGTATACGTAGATTCGCTTGCCTCCGGCCCTGAACCCCTCAAGCCCCGAACGCAGTTCCTGGGCCTGGGCAAAGCTCATGCTGGCGCCGTCGAGTTCCAGTACGAGCGCCTTGACGTTGCGGTCGTCGGTCGCCTTCCTCACCAGGTCCAGCAACTGCCAGGTCGTGCGACTCGGCCCGCCGCCCATAAGGCTGAATCCCGGCCGCTGGTCCACCACCGCCTCAGCCAGCTTCACCTCGACGTACTTGCCGCCCTGGGGCAGGGACGTCCGCCGCTGCGCGGAACTCACCCGCAACATGCCTCCGGCTTCGCCCGGGTAGCGCGACGTCACCGCGCCGATGCCCACCCGGCCCAGACCGACCGTAATACCGGCGGATGCGTTCGTGGATTTCCAGTCGCTGCCCGGAACCACGCGGCACGCGAGCACGAGACCGTCGAGCGGCTCGACCTCGGCGCCGTACACCATCTGAATCGGGGTTATCAAGTACGACTCGGCAAACAGGGTCAGCCTGTTACCCATGGGCCTGACCGCGGCGCCGAACTGCAGGTCTCCCCAATCCCGGTTCATGTTGGTCCAGACTGCTGCGAGCGACAGCCACCGGCCCGGCCGCACCATCGCGCCCAGGTCCCAGTGACTGAGCGTGTCGCGCACGTAGCGGATTCCGCCCAGGACGGGCTTGCCGCCCATGCCCAGCCCGACCCCGTAGCGCGTCGGCTTCGGCTCCCAGAAAAAGCCCAGGCCGCCTAGGTTCAGGGCGAACGTATTATTGACGAGGAACTCAGACCAGGGGACTGACTGGAAGTTGTACAAGTAGTGGAAATCGGTCCCGTGGCCGGCGCCCAGTCCGGCCGGGTTGGCGAAGATGGCGAGCCCGTCGTCGGTCGTCGATATGGACAGCGGCATCGACGGCGTCACGGTCAAGAGCATAGCGGCCAAAAGACCAGGTATCATGGCTTCCTCCCTACTCTGATACTGCGCACAACATTCCAGAGCTTCCTGGGTACGGCCACGGTCACGACCGCGCACCGGTCCGTGGCCTTGGAATCGAGTACCCTCACTACTGCACCGCGGCACACGCTCCTGCCGCTCCGGTCCAGACAGGCGACCCGCTCTCCCACCTCGGGCCTTGGCAGCAACTCGTAAGGCAGCGTGACGGTCGCCTCAGTCTTTGAGTAGTTCCGATTGACAACGAATATCGCCAGGCCCGGGCACCGGGCCACGCACAACGTACACCCATTGCACTTGCCGAAGTCGACTCTGGGCGTATCGGTCAGTCCGCCCTCAATAGTAATCGCCTTGCGCGGGCAGGCCTCGGCGCATGGATTGCACGGGATGTTCTCGATGCACTCAACAATCACCACCGGCCCGGCATCAAGCCGCTCCCTGGAAGGCAGGAGACCTCGGGACCGAAGCTCCCTCTCCGGCAGCACGCCGGTGCGCTGGTAAGCCGGCAGAGTTCTAGGCAGGAAGGCCTCTGGCGACGAAGCGCGGCCGGGAGAATCCGGACGGAAACGGCACGGCCGATTATAGATGGGCTCTGCCGCCAGTCAAGAAACGCGCAGGCGCAAAGACTCCCCTTGACCCATTTCCGGTTGCACTCGCGGCTCGTGCTCGGGGCGCCTGATTGGCCGGCCGCGGGGTGTATAATCAAACGTATGCTTCTTGAGTACGTGAACGCGGCGATGAAGACCGCCTCTTATGAGAAGCTGGAAGACGGCAGTTTCTGCGGCACCATCCGGCGCTGCCCGGGAACGGTCGCCTTTGCCCGGACGCTCTATGAGTGCCAGGAGGAGTTGCGCTCGATTCTTGAGGACTGGCTCATCGTCAAGCTGCGCCACGGTGACGCGATTCCGGTGCTCAGCGGCATCAACCTGAATCTCCGCGCCTCCCGCGCTGCGTCCGCCTCCTGACCATCTCCCCCGCGCCCGGCTGACCGCGGACAGCTTGCGGCTCGCGGCCGAAGGGGACGGGCCTTGGGGCGATGAGAGACGAGAAGAGGCAAGAAGTCAGAGCGAATCTTGGGCGCATTTCGCCAATCTCGACTTTCCAACTATGACAACTCTCGGAAAGCCCGAAAACCGGGCTTAACCCACGCATCCCCAAGGGCATGAGCGAAATCCGACCCACACCCCCCGGGTCATCCCGGGTACAGTACCCCGGAGCCTCCCCGGTACGGTACCCCGGAGCATCCCCGGTACCGTTCCCGGGATGCTCCCCGGTACGCTCCCGGGGAGGCATCCCCCCGCCTGGAAGTGCCGGGTCAAGCGCCGAATTGCCTCCAAGAGGAGCTTCATTCCTAACACTCTCAGACGCGACCGCGAGCCTTGCCTGCGGGCCGAAGTCACCCCACAGAGCCGCCCCTCTCGACGACGAGCAGAGTGCTTGACTTGAACAGCCCGGTGCTACGATGCGCGATGGAGTCAGGACCATACCCGGCCTTGACGGAGGCGAGGTAAGGAAAATGGCCCCGGAATCCCCGGGAGTCCTGCGACCCCGCGCCCGCACGCAGTGCTTGACTTCCCTCTGCCCTGCTGCTACTCTCGGCCGATGGGTACCCCGAGCCGCAAGCCGCCCGAGGAGTGGCTTCTTCAGGCCGACTACGACATGGATGCGGCCGGCTCCATGTTCCGAGAGGGCCGGTACTTCTACGCCGTCTTCATGTGCCACCTGTCCATCGAGAAGGCACTCAAAGGGCTGTTCCTGGCACGCCTGAAAAGAGAACCTCCGAGGATTCACAACCTCTTGTACTTCGTTGACGAACTGCACCTTGAACTCCCGCCCGACCTGGATGCGTTTCTCACGCGGCTCAACGGTCTGAGCATCCCGACCCGCTATCCCGACGAACTCCGACGGATGACCAAGGAATATGACCGGGCAAGGACGGATGCCGTCATCGAACAGAGCAGAAAGGCACTGGAATGGCTGAAGTCACTATCGCGGTAATCCTGGATTTCCTCCGTTCGGCTCTGCAGTCGCACGGTCTGCGAGTCGAGAAGCTGGTCCTCTTCGGTTCGCAGGCCAGAGGAACCGCGCGTGAAGACAGCGACCTTGACGTGGCTGTCGTTTCGCCGGACTTTGCCGGAAAGGACATCTTCGAGCGCGTCGACATGACTGCCCGGGCAGACCGGGACACCATTCGCCGGTTCGTGGTTCCGCTCGACCTCGTCCTCCTCGCGCCAGAGGAATACGAATCCGGTTCCTCTCCCGTCGCATCATTTGCCCGCGAAGGCCGCGTCCTCTATGAAGCGCAGCAATGACATGCCCGGCCCGCCCGCCTACAATCCCGCGATGGAAGCCAGACCCGGCCCGGCCTTGACGCGGGAGGGGCACGTAGGCAGCGTCGTCAGAATACCCTGGGGACAAGTAGGATTGATGCGTCGTCTGGTACCTTGCTTGGCAGCCCTAGGATTGCTCTCGGGCTCCTGTGTGGTCGCGCCGATCGCATACCACGATGGGCTGCCCGCCTGCACGCCCGCACCCGGAATGGCCGCGGCGCGGTTCGAGTACAACCGGGCATACTGGTGGCACGGCAACACCAGGGAAAGGCCTGCCGAGTACATCTGCGGTGGCGTGCGTTTCGGGCAGGACTGGCGTCGGTTCTGCTTCGAGGAGGGGCTGACCGTACTGTATCCCGGCGCGTTTGTGCCCTGTCTCCAGGGCGGCGTCGGGCTGCGCGACCCGGCTGTGACTCTGCGGGCCCTCTGGAGCCCAGGTTGGAGGTTGGTCGCCGACGATATCCAATTCGACCTCCTGCGCTGGTGGCAGGTCTCGACGTTGGTCGGCACAGCAAGGAGGTCGCGGGGATTCGGCTTCTCCGGCGGCGCGCGCACGAGCCGAATCGGAATCGGCCCAGTGGCCGTGTTGGACTACTCGCTCAGCGGCATTTCTTTCCGACTGGAGGGCTCGATGGCCTTCCGGCCGCCATGGCAGGATTCCACAGTGCAAGGCCGGGTCTTGACTGTGGGGCTGAGCGCCGAGCCGACCAAGGAGATACCACACAAATGACCCTCTGGCGGCCGGTTGCATCTGGGGCTGCCGGTGCCGCTGACCCGTTTCCATCCGACAAGCAGCGCCCGCGCAGTAGCATTCCAGACTGAGGCCTCATCCCCGCCCGCGCACCTGACAAGCCCGGCCCGGACGCAGCGGTAGCTACTGGCTTGCGGCTGACGGCCTTGGGGCGATGCGAGACGGAGAGAAGGACGCGACGGAGCATCGGCACCACGGTCTTTTGGCCGTTGCCGAGGGGGGTATGCCGCCAGTATCGTATCCCCCGGGGAATCCCGTCAACCACTACCCGTAGTGGAGGGGGTATCATACCCCACAGGTGGCCCCCTCTACCATATTATGGTGGTCTGCCCCGGATTCGGTATCGCGCGGTCCGAGAGACAAAGTCACGGACTTTCCCGATGGTTAATTGACGGAGAATCCCCTGATTCTTATCCGGGAGCCTCCCTCGGGCACGACGCTGTCCGGCTTGGGACACAATCCCGATTCCGAGTCGGAATCGGGTTATGTCCCGCGCCGGGCGGTCAGGGGCCGAGGCTCAGGGCTGGAGCGTGATGGTTCCGCTCAGGCTCTCCCCCGCTTCTTTAGCTCCCCCTCGAGCCAGCCAATCCATCGTGCGACGCCCGCGCCGGTGCGGGTTGAAAGCTCGATGATGGGCATGTTCGGCTTGAGCTTGAGCACCGAAGCCTGGACCAGCGCGACGTCGAAGTCAACGTGTGGCAGCAGGTCGGTCTTGCTGATAATCACGAGGTCGGACTTGACGAACATCAGCGGGTACTTGGCCGGCTTGTCGCTGCCTTCCGGGGTCGAGACGAGCGTGACGTTGTAGTGCGCGGGCATGGCGAACTCGGCCGGGCACACGAGATTGCCCACGTTCTCAATCAGCAGCAGGTCGAGCTTTGAGAGGTCGATGCCCTTGAAGGCCTGCGCCAGCATCAGGGCGTCGAGGTGGCACGCTCCCTGGGTGTTTATCTGAGTGCAGGCGGCGCCCTTGGCTGCGACCCGCTGCGCGTCGAGGTCGCCCTGGACGTCGCCCTCAATCACGTGAATCCGATACTTCGCGCCCAGCCTTTCAACCGTGCGTTCGATGAGGCTGGTCTTGCCCGCCCCAGGTCCGGACATGAGGTTGATGCTGAGGACGTTGTAGCGGTCGAGCTCGGCGCGCTGTTCTGCGGCGAGCGCATCGTTGCTCGCCAGCACCCGGCGCATCAACTCGACTTGAGCCATGCCAGTTTGTTGGGACGGACCGGAATGGTCTGGCTGCGGTCTTTGCCGGTCGAGACGAGCGCAACCGGGCAGCCGACGAGTTCTTCGAGCCTGGTGATGTACCTGCGGGCCGCACCCGGCAGCTCGCGCCAACTGCGAAAGCCCGAGGTCGTTGTGCGCCAGCCGGGCATGGTCAGATACTGGGGTTCGAGTTCGGACCCGTGCATCGGGTCAAACTCGTCAATGGTCTTTCCGGCCAGGCGGTACGAGTGGCAGACTTTGAGCTCTTCGAACGAGTCGAGCACATCGAGCTTGGTGATGACGAGGGCGGTCAGCTTGTTGTGACGCACCGAAGCCCGAACGACCGGGGCGTCGAACCAGCCGCACCGCCGCGGCCGGCCCGTGGTAGCGCCGTACTCGTGTCCGAGCCGGCGCAGGTGCTCGGACTCGGAATCGACGAGCTCGGTGGGAAACGGCCCGAGCCCGACCCGGGTGGTGTAGGCCTTGGCGATGCCCGCGGCTTCTTCCAGCCACAACGGGCTGACCCCGGTCCCGGGCGCAACGCCGCCGGCCCAGGTCGAGGATGACGTCACGTAAGGATAGGTGCCGAGGTCGATGTCCAGGTGCATGCCCTGCGCGCCCTCAAACAGCACGCGGCCGTCCGCGCGCAGCCTGTCTTCGATGGCCCGGCTGCCGTCGCCGACCATGCCCGCAATCGAGCGCGTCGCCCGCCAGTACTCGCGGCAGCTCTTCTGAAAGTCGACCGGCTCGGCTTTGTACAGCTCCATGAGCAGAAAGTCCGCCGCGGCGACGTTCCGCTTGAGCTTCCCCTTGAAGGTCTCTTCGGAAAGGAGGTCTCCGGCCCGTATCCCGACCCGGGCGTACTTGTCGCCGTAAGCCGGGCCGATGCCCCGCCCGGTTGTGCCGATTTTTCCCTTTGCGGTCTGTTCTTCGCGCAGCCGGTCCATCAGCCGGTGAAAGGGCAGAATCATGTGCGCCCGCTGGTCGAGCACGAGCCGCCGGCCAATCGGGCACTTGAGCTTGTGCAGTAAGGAGAGTTCGTCGCCCAAGACGAACGGGTCAACCACGCAACCGCAGCCGATGACACAGGTCGCCCTGGGGTTCAGGATTCCGGATGGAACCTGATGGAACGTAATCTCTTTCGAGTCGAAACAAACAGTGTGTCCTGCGTTAGGTCCTCCCTGGTAGCGGGCTACCAAATCGGCGCTCCGGGCCAGGTAGTCGACGACCTTGCCCTTGCCCTCGTCTCCCCACTGAGCGCCGACGACAACGAGGTTAGGCACTCACCGCTCCTCTCCGTCGCAGTGGGACCGGTGCTTCCGTCACTCCGCCCTAGAACTGGTACGAGAGTGAGAACTTGTAGTTGTCGGTGGAGAAATCGTAGATGAGCTTGTCGATTGAGAGGTCGAACTTGAACCTGGCGTATTCCAGGCCGCCGCCGAAGCAGAGCCCGATGGACTTGAACTTGCCGAGCCCCTTGCGGGTGAGGACGTCGCCCAGACCGTAGTGGTAGGTCTGGCCCGACGAGTTCTCCAGCACGATGCCGCCGCGCTGCCCGGTCAGGTCCTCGAAGTAGCCCACGCGGGCGAACACGAGGTTGGCGAAACCCGCCTCGACCCCGAAGCTCTTCCAGGCGTCCTTCAGTTCTTCCTGCAGCTTGCGGTTGAACGGCTTGGTGCCGGTCGTGTCGTAGAACATGCCCACGAGAATCTTCGTTATCTCCGGGGTTATGCCCACGCGCACCATGCTGGTCTGCACCGGGTAGTAGGTCGCTCCGAGACGGAGCATCCTGGGCAGCGGGTCTGATTCGCCCGAGGACGTATAGGAGATGTTCGGACCGATGTTGGCGAGCGACAGGCCGAGGTTCAGGAACCGGAACGGCTTGTACAGCGCCCCGCCGTCAACGGCCCAGGTGATGCCGGTGCCGCCGTGCGATATCCCGAGCTCGGGCATCACGCCCCACACCCATTCCGGGACCAGAAACGAGTAGATGAACTTGGCGCCGAACCCGACGCCCAGGTTGGGCAGCACCGGGTAGCCGTAGCCGCCGGCCACTGCCACGTCGAACGTGGTGTAGCGCCCGAGGAACTGGCCCCGTTCGTTCACTACGTCCGTCTCGCCCGTGGTCAGGTAGATGACGTCGGCGCCGACGTTGCCGTAACCCTTGACCTGATGGGTCAGGCCGGCGAACTCGTAGTACATCCCGGGATACAACCCGGGCAGCCAGTTTGCGTGCATTAGCGTGGCATGGGTGCGTTCGAGAAACGCCATGCCTCCTTGGTTGTAGTAGAGACTGCTCGCGTCGTCGGCGATAGAGGCGAACGCGCCGGCAAGGGCGGTAGGTCGTGCAGAGGGCCAGATCATCAGGAATACTGCGCCCGGATTTTGGCTCGCGCTCGCGACCCCCGAAAGGGCCGCAAGAACGAGCCAGAAGGCTCTATGCCTCATGAAGGTGCCTCCTTTGATGGACACGCATAGATTATAGACAACCCGGAAACATGGTCAAGGCAACCGCAATCCGATTGCGTCTCAGCGCAACACCAGGAGCCGGTCGCGCACGGCAACGTTCCGAGTTTCACCCGGGCTGCTGGACCGGGCATTCAGGACGTACAGGTAAACGCCGTTGGGCAGCAGGTTCCCGTCGCGGTCCCGCCCGTCCCAGAGAACCTCGTTGTAGCCGAAAATCCCGGGCTGGTCCCCGAGGTCGCGGACCATCCGGCCCGCCAGAGTGTATATCCGTATCCGGACGCTGGCCGGCCGGGTCAAGAGGAACGTGAACCGGGCCGCACGGTCAACCGGGTTAGGGTACACAAGAGCCGAGTCAATCCTCAAGACCTGCGACCCGAGCGGCCTCAAGAGAATCCGGGCCACGGTCTGATTGAGCATATTGTCCGACACGATGACGAACAGCGAGTCCTCGGGACCGGAGAGCTTCACCGGTACGTGGAATCGGGCTGTCGTACAGGAACTGTCATCGAAGGCGAGCAGGTCGGTGACGTCGGTGGCCCCGCGGCGGTCGTCGATGAAAAACAGCGCCGCGGCGCCGTCCACCGGCGCAATCATCACGCCCGACTTGTCGCTGACCTGCACCTCAAGCTCGAACTCGGACGGCACGCTGGCCCGGTCGGTCAGGCGCCGCCCGTCCATCTGGAACGTTACGGCCGGACCGGCGCTGTCATCGCGCGGGACCGGCTCGTCCGAGAAATCGATCGTATCGCGCAGCACGCTCAGGTCGGCGGAGTCGTTCGTGACCGACGCGCTGATTCGGCAGGAACGAGTCACCGGGGCATAGAAGCCGTTGGCCACGAAAAAGGTGTCAAGCGGTGTGCCCATCGGGAACATGCCGCGCAGTTCCATGCCCCCTTCATTGACGCTGCCCGTGCCCCGGCCCAGTTCCAGGCCCGGCAGGTTGTACAGCGTCTCACCTCGGGACGACCGGTAGAACCGCACGCGCCGCGGGCCGAACAGGGTCCAGTCGAACCGGGCCCGAGCCAGTTCGACTATGGCGCGGGCATGGAAGCCGCCGCCCGGCCGGAGCGTGCTCGGGGCGACGGCCAGTTGCTGCCCGGATGCGCGCGGGATTCGCAGGACCGTGGCCGGGTCCCCGAACAGGTGGTATATTCGGTCCGTAGGCCAGGCCTGGAAAAAACTGAAGCCGATGGTCGAGTCGGGCAGGGCCAGAAGCGGAGTGAACAGGTTCCGGGCAAACACCAGGTTCGAGGCCGAAGTCGTGGCTTTGGTCGCGCCGACTGCGCCGATTGCGCCGCCGGTCATGCGGGTGAGTTCTTCGGCGATGCACTCGAACTGCGTATCGTCGAACCGGCCCACCGAGCAACTGCCGAAGAAGCAGAACGGGATGCGGCCTTCGTTCTGAATCTGCGACACCTGAGTGATGTTGAGCGCGCCCTCCTCGGTCAGGTCAAAGCCCGAGCCGTGGCCGAAGAACGCGAGCAACAGCCCGCCCCTGTTCATCTGCCGCATGAACTCGGCATGGGCGCCCGGCTTGTTCTTCACACCTGCGAACGGATACTCGGTGAGATAGACCTTGACCGGCTCCAGCAGATTGTCCGGCAGCACCGACATCGCCTCGCACTGGTATATGTGGTTGAAGCAGATGGGGTCAGGCCTGAGCTCGTCGCCGAGGAACTCGTCGTCAGCCAGCAGCAGGAACCGCTTGTTCCAGAACCCGGCCGGCGCGCTCTCATAGCTCGACACCTTGTCCACGAACCGGGCAAACTCCTCGCCGGTTCTGACCGTGATGCGGGCAAGAGCCATGTCCGGACTGCCGCCCTCGCCTTCAAAGTCGGCGTACCAGGAGTCGTATGCCAGGGCAGTGCGGTCAACTGCGTCAGGGTTCAGGCCGAATCCCGACTCGTACGCGGGCACGCCGGGTTTGGGCTTGGCCAGAATGCCACGGTAGTCGCACGTAGCGTCCCCGGCCAAAAGGCCGTACGCCGGCCGCTTGTCGGCAAGGAACCGCTTTATCGCACCCGGCTCCTCCATGCCGAAACAGTAGTCGTCATAGATGTCCTCGAGCGTGGCGACTCCGGCCGTTGCGCGCGCTATGCCGGCGATATGGCCGGTCCGGTATCGGGCCAATCGTTCAGCCGGCGCGAGGAAATCCGCCGGAGCGACAATCCAGTAATCGGCCTGCTCAGCCGGGGAAAGCAGCCGGCCCGGCTGGCGCAGAGCCACCCGGACCGGCTTGCGCAGCCGGCTCGCGCCCGCCACGGCGAACTCGGCCGGCCGGGACAGCCTGCGACAGAAAGTCACGCTGTCGCCCTGCCATTCGAATACATTGCTGAGCCTCGGCGCGTAGTGGTCGGTAACGTCGAGTATTACGGGCGCGTCGCGCACGTCCCTGAGTCGGAATCGGAACGTGCCGGTGTCATCGGCCAGAAAGTGCAGTTGGCCCGGGAAGAGCGACAACTGCTTCGTGTAGTCAATCTCCAGGTAGTCGAGGTACAACTGTTTCATGCCGCTGCCCCGCAACTCCAGCGTAAGGCTGTTGCGCCCGAAGCTTACGGGCAGGCTCGTGTCGGCAGTGAAACGGAACGGCGACATGGGCGGGGACTGGCTGAAGCGGTAGGTCCCGACCGGGCGATGGTTCAAGAGGACCGAGAGCTCGTTCTCGGCCGAGTCGGCCATAACCCAGCCGGATAAATGGTTTACGCGCGACGCGGTTGACAGCTCAAGGTCCGTGTCGAACGTCACGAGGTCACGGTCTCTGGGCTTGAACATCTCAGCCCATATCCAGAGCAGCCCGGACCGGGCCGGGCAGTCAAGGTCCCTCTCCTGGTGCAGGACGTCCCGTCCGGTGCGGACGATGCGCGCGCCGGAGGTGTCGGGCGGCAGGCCCTGAGCTATCCGTGCGCCCCTGGCTCCGCCCCAGGTGAGCCAGTAGACGTTGTACCGGGTGAAGTAGTTCTTGACAAAGGTCGAACAACGGCCCTGCCAGTGCCCCGGGCCAAGGCCGTAGAACACGACTCGGTCCTCCGGGTCGAGCCTGCCGTCTTCTTCGCCTTCGACGAGAACCGGCACGGGCCGCATCGTGTCCGGATACGACCGGTTCGGCTCATGCTCGCCGACCGTGTACAGCGCAAGCGTCGTCGGGTCGAGACCGGCCAGCGGCAGGCCGGCCGCGGCCAGCTCGCGGGCGCTGATTCCGTAGATGGCGGTCGAGTCTACGAGTATCTTGAGCCAGGAGGACGAACGCGCGTACGGATTCGTCGTCGGCGCGGGCCCGTCGAGCTTCCAGTCTGCCGCCTCGTGGCCGTTCAGAAGCATCCTGCCCAGGCAGCCGTCCAGCGGGTCCGGACGGACGTTGCTCCGCGGCGGCTGCTCGAAGTCCACCGTCGCCTCAATCGAGCTGACCCGGGACAACTCACCCGTGCCCGCGTCCCAGCGCGCCGGGTTCAGGCGCAAGGTCACGGTCCTTACGCCCCGCAGTACCTCGACCGGCCCCAGCTCGGCCCAAGCCGCGGGAATCGCGCCGGCCCTCGTATCAGGAACGTCGTACCATGCCGAGTCCCTGTCCCACGACACGTGCGGAACCGTGGCGACGAGTACACCGGGAACGAGCTGCTCCTTTCCGGCCTGGACCCGGAGCCTCACCGCTCCCTGCTGAGGAATCCCGATACGCAAGACCTTGCCGGGCAGGTCAAGCTCCCCGGGAGCCGCGAGATGGTCCGCGTCGTCCAAGTCAACCTGGACCGCACCGTTCGCGTTCGGCGTAAGCTTCAGCTCCCCCGGCTCGTAGCGAAAGGAGACTCCGTGCTGGTCGGAACGAGAGAGGGTTATGGAGGCGAGAGCTAGGACCGGCCAGACAACCACGACCAGCGCACGTCTCAGCATACAACCAAGTCTATTGGGCCGGCACACCAAGTCCAGCCGGAGCGGCGGGGCCGCACTCACCTGCGCTCACCTGCCTCGAACCCGGCGGGCAGCGCCCGGCTCCCGGCCAGCGCTGCGACGATTCTCACCGCGTCCTCGCTGCCAAGGTCCCGAAACAAGAGGTCTCCGGTCCGGTCGGACACGGCAGCCCCGAGCGCCCGGCCGTCAACCAGAAGCACGAAGGTGCTGCCCGAGTCCGCCGTCGCCCCGGAGCCGCGGAGCTTCACTCCGAGCCTGGGGTCTACAGGCAGTTCGAGCCGGGGCTCAACCTCCAGGTCCTCTGCCGTTGCCACTCGCCGCGTCAGCGCCACCAGGCGTGCGGCATCGCCCGCCAGCTCAACCACGCGAAGACTGTCGTGCGGCAGCGAGTCCGCTGCCCGCACGCCTTCCCAGACTTCGACGCGGCCGGCACCAAGCAGCAACGCGGTCTGCGCCGCGGAGAACGCCCGGTCCAGCTCCAGCGTGAACCCGCTCCGCGTCCTTCGCAACCGGTACTCCACGCCGAGTCGCGTGAGTCGGTCGTCGAGCACGCGGAGAGCCTGCGCCCATTCGGCCCGGCTCAGCCGCCGGCCAGGCTCGGCCTCGGTCTCCTGCGCCGGCAGAAACGGCACTTCGATGCGCGCCGCGCGGCCGAAGCCGGCGAACCTGAGCTCCCATTCTGCGGTCTTTGACGAGTCGTGGCAGTAGACGCGAAGCGGCAGGCCCGACCTGGAGTCGATCTCAACCAATCCGAAGAGCCTTCGCGTCTGGGTCGGGTCGAGAATCGGGACTTCGGGCGTGAACTCGTAGACATGGCGTCCGTGCCCGGACCGGAGATGGCGCAGGCGGACGCCCCGCAGGACCGGCTCGGCCTGGTCCAATATCCGTGTCTCCAGCCCGCGCTGAACCCGACGCCAGCCCGCCCCGTCGCGCTCGTATTGCGTGGCGCCGGCGGCCCTCAGAAAAACCCTGCCGTGCTCGCGTCCCCGCCACCAGTCGCCCTCCCATGCTTCCCGGTCAGAGCTTTCCCGCGCGCCGTCGAAGCTGGCCACTATCTTGAACGGCGCGTCGGTGTGGTAGCGAAGGTCGAACCGAAACGACTTGACCGAGCTCAGCCGTTCCCAGAAACCGGCTGCGGCCTCATCCGGCGTCAGGGGAACCGACTTCCGAACTGCCGCGGCACAGCAGATGACGACAGACAGGAAAAGCGCCAGCGACCCGACCCTCCCCATGCCGCCGGCCCGCCGGTCTGCGCGTTGGTTCGGCATTTGCAGAAACCCGAGGGAACTCTAGAAATCGGCTCCCAGGCCGAAGATGAACTTCCAGCTCCTGTCGGTCGTGGCGGACAACGGCTTGGCCAGGTCCAGCTTGATCGGGAAGTAGGCGATTTGGAACCGGATTCCGACGCCCACGCCTAGCTTGAGGTCCTGTAACTGGCTGCTGGCGCCATCCCAAATCCGCATGCCCGGATGCTGCACGAGACCACCGTCCATGAAGGCCACGCCCCTTATGCCGCCGAACTCGATGGGCAGCGGGAACGCCAGCTTGAGCCGGTCGATGAACGGGTAGCGGAGCTCGAAACTGAACATCCCGGCGGCCGTCCCGCGGGCATCGTAGAACTCCGCCGGCTGGTATCCGCGCACGACGAGCTGGCCGGGCGCATACTCAAGGAAACGGACTCCGCCGATGTAGTACTCGTCTGCGTCTCGGCCGAAACCGCGGATTCCGAACAGCATCGATGCGAAGACGAACCTGCGACCCAGGCGCTGGTAGTTGCGGAAGTCCACGTAGGCATCCTGGAAACGACGGTCGGATAGGACCGAAACGTCACCGCCCAGCCTCGTCCTCGTCCCCCGCGCCGGTCCGTTCGCGTCCCAGAATGTGTTGTCCAGGACTAGGGCCGGACTCGCGTAGAACACGTTCTCGAACCGCGCTGAGTCCGTGTACCAGCCGCTGATATCGGACCAACTGGAGTACGCTATCTGGCTGCGGTATCCCGTGAGTCCCGCCTCGAGGCGCGTGAACTTGTTGAAGGGATAGACGCCTATGGCCTGCCCGCCCCGGCTCAACCTCTCAACTATCAGCCTGTAAGGAACGTAATAGGGCACGTCGAAGAGCTGAAACGGAGCGAACCCGTAGTCGACTCGGTACGGCAGCAGCCAGTATTGAAAGAGGAGATTCGAGTTCAGAATGTCGCCGTACAGGTCTGTGTACAGCTCGAATCGGTTGTTGCCGAGAATGTCGCTGAACGCCAGGTCAAGCGTGCCTGTAAGCCCGCCCGAGGGGCCGATTCCGTAGGACGCCGCTCCGATGGCATAGTCCAAAGCAAGGCTGAAGCCTACCGGCTTGACCCGGCTGAAGTCGAGCCCGGCTTTCTCGAACCGGAACGTGTCCGGCGCCGCGAGGCTCACGCTTACCGTGTCGAGCGGCAGGCGTTCGAGCGGGTCGAGCAGGACCGCGATGTCCCAGCCGACGTTGTTGTAGTACGCATACGCCAGCTTTCGGTCGTCGTTGGACAGCGATAGATAGGACGCGTCGCCCAGCAGGTCGGTGCGACGAACGACCTTATGTGTGAGCAGCGAATAGGCGTGGATGTTGCTGGCCGAATCGCTCGCGGTGTAGAGCAGGTATTCTCCCGAGTGAGTGAAGACCGGCTGCGAAAGCTCGCTGCCCCGCTCGGTGAGGCGCTCGGCATTCGCGCCGCTCAGCAGCCAGACAGCGTATGCCCCGGGCGTCCAGCTCTGCCCCTGGTCCGGACGGTCCGAGACGAATGCAATCGTATCCCCGCCCGGAGAGTACGTCGGGTCACGGTCTTCGTACATATCGTAGGTCACGCGACGCGGCTCGCCGCCTGCCGCGGCAACCTCGTAGATGTCGCTGAATCCGTTCTTGACGCCCACGAAAACCAGGCGCTTGCCGTCCGGCGAGAACTTCGGGCTGTAGATGGCATCGAGGTTGCCGTAAATGCGCCTCACCACCCTGCCGCTGGCATAGTCTATTAACGCCAGGTTGTCGCGGCCCCCGCTGGTGGTCACAACGACGACGACCTTCTCATCCGGCGACCAGGCCACTCCCGGCCGCAGAAGATGCAGGTTCTCGAACCCGCCGGAACGCTCCCCCTTGACAAGCCGCTTCAGTACGTGGCCGTCGAACGCGGACAGCACGTACACGTCGGCGTATTCCAGCCGGTCGGAAATTATCGCCACCTTGGTGCCGCTCGGCGATATCGCGGGCGCGGTGTTGTACACCGAATGGTCTTCCGTGTGATTCGTGAGCCGCTCACCGAGGCGCTTGACGTTGTCGAGCCTGACTATCTGCGGCCAGTATCGGATGCGCAGCCACTCCGTCCACTCTGAACTCACCTTCTCGATGGTGAGACCGAACACTGCGGAGAAGGCCCCGTCCATTCTGCGTTTGCTGTTCAGCGCGTGCAGGAATTCGTAGACCTTCTTGCGGCCGTACTTCTCCGCGACATAGTCGAAAAACGACTGCCCCTCCCGGTAGACCAGGTAGCCCATGCCGTCGTTCAAGTCCTGAAGCGGCACCAGATGGTCGCTGATGACCAAGTCACGCATGAAGGTTTCCGAGCGCACTTCGGCCCAGCCGGACTGGAACTCCGCAAAACCCTCCATTACCCACAGCGGTATGCTGAACTCGTCGACCGCTCCCATGAGCGCAGACAGCCGTGAGCGGTAGAACATCCGGAACTCGAAGATGTGCGTCAGCTCGTGGCCGATGACGTGATGCAACTCGCTGTACGAGCCGTCGAACGGGATGACGATTCGGTCTCTGATCAGCTCCGAGAAGCCGCCCACGCCCTCTTCGATGATGTCGAGGGTTACGTTCGTCTCGCTGAACTGACCCGGAGAGAGATACAGCAGGAGCGGCACCTTGTCGTCCAGGTCCACGCCCAGGTCTTTCGACGTAAGCCGGTAGTACTCCTCCGCTGAGTTCGCTGCGAACTCGGCCAGGGCCTCGCCGCCCGGATAGAACAGGATATGGAAGTGCTCGGTCTCGAGGCTCTGGAACGGGTAGTCTCTGGTCTGGACCTTGCTCTTCCCGAAGTAGGAGTATTGAGCAGATGCGCCGGAAATCAGCACCAGCAGAGCGAGTCCCGCAGTGCTCAGGCTGCCGAGGCGGGCGGTTGGGGAACGCTTACGAATAATAGAGTCTAGTTGCATGGGTTCTGGTGTCAACGTGGTGAGACCGGCACCGAGCCCCGACCGATTCAGATGACCGGCTTCGGTTTCGGTCCCTTCTCCTCTGTAAAGAGGAAAAGCCTCTCGGCGACCTTGTACACGTAGGCCATGTCGGGCGTCGTGTGTCCGTAGCAGATGCCCCCGCGGGCGTCGAATCCAACCACTCCACATGCTATCTTCCTGCGCCGCGCCTCGGCCATCACGAGCGTCAAGGCAACCGACGCCGGCATCGTCGTCATCCGGTCGACTATGTCCTTGGCCAGGAGCCGGCGCATTATCTCCTCGCCGTGGCCGGTGCACGAGACCGCGCCGCCGGGCGCGGCGTACGTGCCGGCCCCGAGGATGGCTGAGTCGCCGACCCGGCCGCGCAGATGCCCGGCGATGCCGCCGCTGGACGTGGCTACCGCGAGGTTGCCGTGTTTGTCCACGGCCACGGCCCCGACCGTTCCCGTCTGCGATTCGGACGCCGGCGGCACGGCGCCAGACTCTCCGGCCGGCGTACGGCCCGACAGGAGCCTCTGGCTCAGCTTCGGGAAGTACTTCGAACCCTGCTCCAAAACCTTCTGCAACCGCTTCCGGGCCCGCTCGGTCACCACGTCGTACTCTTCAAATCCCAACTGGCGCGCAAACTGGACCGCGCCGTCGCCGCACAGGAGCAGGTGGTCCGACTCGGTCATCACCTTCTGGGCGACAAGCACCGGGTTCTTCACTCCGCTGATGCCGCACACGGCCCCGAACCTCCCGTCCTGAGTCATCACCGCGGCATCCATCTCCTTCTTGCCGTCGGCTGTCAGGTCTGCGCCGGTTCCGGCGTTGTAGCCGCCACTATCCTCGAGAATCTTCACCGCGGTCACGACTGCTTCCATGGCGCTCGCGCTCTGCTTGAGCAACCGGTAACCTTCCTCAACCGCTTCAACAAGCCCGGCCGCAGCCGCGACCTTGTCCTCAATCACGCCGGCCCCGCCGTGCGCGATTATGCCCAGGGTATTCCCCAGCACTCAGCCTCCTATTCCTGGCATGCCGGGCAGTAGCGTGCCCCACGGTTCCCGATCTGAACGCGGCGAATCACGCCCTCGCAGCCCGGGCGCCAGCATCTCTGTCCCTCGCGGCCGAAGACGCGGAGTCGTTCCTGAAACCCGCCCCTGGTGCCGTCGGGCAGGACATAGCGCCCGTCCTCCATCGTCGTGCCGCACCACTTGATGCCGTCATTGAGCACGCCGCGCAGCGCCCTTGCCAAGCGGCCGACCTCTGCCCGTGACAGCCTGCCGGCTCGCCGCGTCGGTCTGATGCCGGCTCGATGCAGGGCTTCATCCGAGTATATGTTCCCGACCCCGCAGCAGACTCGCTGGTCTAAGAGCAGGCTCTTCACGCTGGCCTTCCTGCCCCGCAGCTTCGCGGCGAGGTAGTCGGTCGTGAAACCTGCGCGGACCGGTTCCTCTCCCATCTCCCGCATCCCGGCCAGCGCCGGTGGGTACGCGGTCCAATTGACGAAGTACACTCTGCCCAGAGCCCTGGGCTCGACAAAGGACAGCGCCTTTCCGCCCGAAAGCCCGAACCTGACCCGCTCGTACCGGGGCCTGACACTTCCGGTAACTACCTCCAAATGGCCGCTCAGTCTCAGGTGGACTATCAACTGCCGGCCGCCCTCAAGTTCGAGCATGAGGTACTTGCCCCGCCGGCTCGTGCCCGTGAACCTGTGGCCGGCGACCTGCCGGGCGAAGTCCGCCGCATCCGGGAATCCGACGACGTCGTTGCGGCGAACCACGACGCCGCTGATGCGACGTCCGACCAGAAGGGGTGTGAGTCCACGTCTTATCGTCTCGACTTCAGGAAGCTCGGGCATTCTGCGGCGTCACCCGCCGTCAGCCGGACCGGAACCTGCGGGCAGGCCGATTGGGGTTACTTCGGTCCCTTGAGGAGTTGCTCGTTGCTGCGCACCGGCTCCAGGAGCGCGACCGCCTTCGCGACCTGCGGGTCGTGCGCCATGCGCGCTTCGTATTCGCCCCACAGCCCCCGGAGCTTGCCGGCGACTTCGCGCTCAATCTGGCCGGCGATGAACTCCCGGCTGGAATCGAACTCCGCCTGCGTGAACTCCATCTTCTTTGTCGTCTTCAGGTAGTCTCTGAACCGCTCGAGCACCGGCGGCCCGGCCTGGAAGGCATCGGTCAGCCCCGGGTGGGAATTCGTGTAGTCGACGGCGAAGTCGAAGTAGGCATCGCGATTCACGCGCGCCTCGAACGAGTTCAGTTTCTCGTAGGGCACGTAGACGTCGGGCACGATAGCGCCGCCGCCGTAGACGGTGCGGCGCAGCCTACCCAGCGTATGGTACGTCTCGTTCGTCTTCGAGGCGGAGTCGGCAATCACGACGCCGTTGCGGTCATGCGAACGGTTTATGCACCGGCCGCTGGGCGTATACCAGTACGCGGTCGTCACCTTGACCGCGATGTCCGAGTCCAACTGGTGAATCGTCTGCACCGAACCTTTGCCGAACGTCGTATCGCCGAGGATGAGACCGCGCTCCCAGTCCTGAAGCGCCCCCGCGACAATCTCGGCCGCCGAGGCGCTGCCCCGGTCCACGAGAACGACGAGCGGAAAGTTGCCGTGCGTCTCCCCGGTTTCGGAAGAGAATTCCTGGTCGCTGTCCGGCAACCGGCCCCTCGTTCGCACGATTACCTTGCCCGGTGGCAGGAACAGGTCCGAAACGTCCCTGCCTTCGGTGAGGAGGCCGCCGCCGTTGGACCTCAGGTCGAATATCATCTTCTTCGCCCCCACGCCGAACAGCGAGTCGAGGGCCCGGCTCAACTCCCTGGTCGCCACGCGCGAAAACTCGGTCAAGCGCACGTAGCCGATGCTGTCCTCAAGTATCGCGGCGTACGGCACCGCCTTGACGTTGATTATCTCGCGCGTCAGCTCGAACGGCATCAGGTCCCTGACGCCCGGCCGGGCGATGCCCAGTTTGACGTTCGTGCCGGGGGCGCCGCGCAGCAGCTTGACTGCGTCCTCGGTCGTGAACCCGTCGGTGGACTTGCCTTCTATCCGGGCGATACGGTCGCCGCCTCTGATTCCCGCCCGCTCGGCCGGCGTCCCCTCGATGGGCGCGATGACCGTCAACTGGTTGTCCATCGTCCCGATGTGGATGCCGATTCCACCGAACTGGCCTTCGGTCCTGACCCTCAACTCCTTGAAGCCGGCCTCGTCCAGGAACTCGGTATACGGGTCAAGCGAACCGAGCATCCCCTTTATCGCTTCGCGAATGAGCTTGTCCGGGTCGACCTTCTCCACGTAACTGACCCGCACGATGTCCACAACCTGACCGAACATCCGCATGCTCTGCATCAGGTTCGCGGTCTTCTGAGCCCAGAGTTTGCCGAAGAACCCGCCCAGACAGAGGGCGAGCACGATTATCACGGAAACGAGCGCGACTCGTTTGTTCATTCTCGCAGTATGCCCTTTCGCTTCAGAAGTTCGGTAACGTGTCGGCGGACCAGTGACTCGAGTTCATCGGCCGGCGCAGCGCCGTCCAGAATCCTGAATCTACCTTGAGCGCGTCGCGCCAGACGTATGTAACCGGCACGCACGCGCTCATGAAATTCTACCCGCTCTTGCTCCAGTCTGTCAAGGCCGACCAGCGCCTTCCGTTCCCGGCCTACCGCCACCGGGACGTCGACCAGGAAAGTCAGGTGCGGCTTGAGCCCGGCCAGAGCCGGCTTGTTCAGCCGCGATACGACCCGCTCGCCCAGCTCCCGGCCTGCCCCCTGGTAGGCGGCCGACGAGTCGGCGAAGCGGTCGAGCACGACGACGACCCCTGCTTTCAGTGCCGGGATAATCTTCTCTCTCACGTGCTGATTCCGGCTGGCCAGATAGAGAAACAGCTCGGTCCGGGCGTCCATCGTCCGGCATTCCGGGTCCAGCAGTATTCCCCGGATGCGCTCGCCGATTCCCGTACCGCCCGGCTCGCGCGACAGGATGCAGTTCACCCCCTGGGCCGTCAGCCACCGCGCCAGGCGCTCGGCCTGCGTGGACTTGCCCGACCCTTCGACGCCCTCGAACGTTATGAGGACGCCCCGCATCAGCGGCCGACCGGCGTCTGAATCACTTCGCCTTGACCTTCGGCCTGGCGGCCGGTCCCGCCTTCGCGGCCCGGCCTCCGTTCTTTTTGATGAACGCCTCGGTCTTATCGCGGCAGACGTCATCCGGGAACTGGACCGGCGGCGTCTTGAAGAAATAGCTGGAAGGCTCGATGATGCTGCCCGACAAGCCCCGGTCCATTGCCAGCTTGGCGCAGCGGATGGCGTCGATCATCACCCCGGCCGAATTGGGCGAGTCCCACACCTCGAGTTTCAGTTCCAGGTTCAGCGGCACGTCGCCGAACGTCTGGCCTTCCATACGCAGGTAGCACCACTTCCGGTCCTTGAGCCAGGCGACATAATCCGACGGTCCGATGTGAATGTTCTCCGCGCCGATGTCGTATTTCAAGAGCGACGTGACCGCGCCGGTCTTCGATATCTTCTTGGAATGAAGCCGCTCGCGCTCCAGCATGTTGAGGAAGTCGGTATTGCCGCCGACGTTGAGCTGCATCGTCTTCAGAAGCTTCACGCCCCGGTCGTTGAAGAGCGACACGAGCGTACGGTGCACGATGGTCGCGCCCACCTGCGACTTGATGTCGTCGCCCATCACCGGCAGGCCGGCCGCCTTGAACCGGCGGTGCCAGTACTTCTGAGAAGCGATGAACACCGGGATGCCGTTCACGAACGCGCAGCCGGCCCTGAGTATCTGCTCGACGTACCACTTGGTCGCCTCCTCGCTGCCCACGGGCAGGAAGTTGACCACGACGTCGGTCTTGGTGTCCTTCAGTTCCCTGACGATGTCCGCGGTCGGGCCGGGCGCCTTCTCGATTACCTTGGATAGATAGTAGCCCAGGCCGTCGTGGGTCATCCCGCGGATCACCTTGACCGAGGACTTGGGCACGTCGGCGAACTTGTAGGTGTTGTTCGGGTAAGTGCAGATCGCCTGGCACAGGTCCTTGCCGACCTTGCGCTTGTCGATGTCTATCGCCACCGTGAATTCGATGTCGCTCACGTGGTACCCGCCCAGGTTGACGTGCATGATGCCCGGGATGGCGTCGCCTTCCTTCGCGTTCCGGTAGTAATGAACGCCCTGGACCAGGCTGCTCGCGCAATTGCCGACGCCGATAATAGCAACTCTCACTTTCGACACTGTTCCTCCTGTAGTATTAGCTCACGCGTACCGAGTTCCGCCCGTCCGGTCAGGTTACGAGAACCCCGCCGAGGAAGGGATTGACCAGAAGCGCCCGGCTGAAAGTGCCCGGCTCGCCGTGGCCCGGATAAATCATCATGTCCCTCCTGAGAAGCACCTGGAGCCTTGCGAGCGACGTCTGCATCTGGCCCTCCGAACCGCCGGGCAAATCGATGCGGCCGATCGAGTCCACGAACAACGTGTCGCCCGTGAAGGCGTACTCCCGGCCGACGAGGCAGATGCCGCCCCTGGTATGGCCGGGCGTATGGACGACTGTCAGCTCCTCGTTTCCCACCTTTATCCTGTCGCCCTCGGCCAGCGTCCGCGTCGCCGCCGGCGAACTGACCCTCTGGCCCACGAAGCTGGAAAGGTTCGTGTCCGGCGCCGCGAGCATCGCCGCGTCGTCCTTGTGCACGAGCAACTCGGCGCCGGTCGCCTCGACGATATCCCGGTTGGCGGCGATGTGGTCGATGTGGCCGTGCGTGTCAATCACGCACTTCACCGCCCCGCCGAGCGCCCGAATCCGTTCGAGGATGAGCTCGGCGTCGCCGCCCGGGTCGATGACCGCGAGTTCCGCGTCCGACTTGAGTATGTAGCAGTTCGCGGCCAGCGGCCCGACCACGAGCCGCTCAATCGTCGCGGCCACTCGCCCCTCTCCACGGCTTCACGCGCCGGTTCCCGCCCCTGCCTTCGAACCGCCAGCCCTCGAAGGCAAGCAGCGCCTCTTTCCAGGCAAGCCCGCCGCCGAAACCGTTCAGCCGACCGCCGGCTGCCACGACCCGGTGACAAGGGATGAGAATCGGAAACGGATTGCGCGCCAACGCCTGTCCGACCGCCCGTGCCGCGCGCGGCCGTCCGACAGAAGCGGCAAGCTCGCCATAGGTGAGCACCCGGCCCGCGGGAACAGCGGCGCATGCGCCCAGCACCTTGCGGGTGAACTCGGGCAGGCCGCTCGTATCAACGCGCAGGCGCCTGGGGATACGCCTGCCCTTAAGTACCCACTCAAGCCCCTGCCTGAGCTTCGGGTCGGGTCTCGCGGCCGAACCCGCCCGGTCGAACTCCACTGCGGAAACGAGCCCCCCGCGCCAGGATAGGGTCACGGTCCCGGCTGGGAAAACGGCGCTGCGCGTCTGTCCGCCGGCCTTTGGGCTGCGTTTCATGGCCGCTATGATAGACCCTGGCCGGGCAAAGTCAAGCCGGCTACCGCCGAGGTAGTATTCTTATCTGTGTGTAACTTGGCTAGAAAAAGGGTCGGGCCGGGTGTATCCTTCTGGCCTGACCGAGTATATGACCGTAAGGCTATCAAACCATGGAGGATAAACCCATGCCCGAACC
>Ga0315282_10001126_pt1 | contig 51413 bp, 49 predicted proteins | sample YL17G07_20_MG_FD_203693 | JGI IMG/M metagenome (GOLD analysis project Ga0315282, IMG submission 203693) | Sediment microbial communities from Yellowstone Lake, YNP, Wyoming, USA - YL17G07_20 | ecosystem: Environmental > Aquatic > Freshwater > Lake > Sediment | place: USA: Wyoming | collected...
GTAAGTGTCTCTAGGTACGTGCACGGAGTGGCTGACATAGTCGAGGAAAGTCGTGTTCCACCTGAGCTTCAAGTCAAAACCGTAAAGGTCGGTTACGTCTGTTATCTTCACGGCTACTGTGAATTGGGTTCCGGTTGCTCTTGCGTAGTACTCCGTGAGCGCCGGGTCTACGGTGACTGTTGTTTTCTGCCCAGCTACAGGGCTTATGAAGGCGCCTAGACCTGAGAGCAAGATTGAAACTACAAGCAACACTACGATTTTACTCTTCTTCATCATCGCAGATTCTCCTTTCTTCCGATGATCTAGTTGCAATGCGAAGATATAAATTGAATGAACTTCAAGTGAGTAAATGCTTTCTATAGTTCGTTGACGTACGGAGCTTTTGGTCTTTGGTTCTTAGCACGACGGTATAAGAAATGTTTCACATATACCTGAAAGTCACAGACGCCAACAACAACGTCGTTCAATCCGATCCCGCAAGAATAACAGTCTTGTCAGTTCAAGTTGGAGGTTACTCAGTTTCACTGTCAAGAGGGACTTCAGCAAGTCAAACATTAGCTATCATCATGTTAGTCATCCTGTTCGGAACAGCATTAAGCCCAAAGAAGAGCAGAAGAAAATCATAGCGCACTTACCAGAACTGCGAAAAGTGAAAAAGGCTTGTCTTCTTCAACCATTCTTATACTGATGATTTCCTTAGCCTCAGTGCACGCCTCTGGGTTCACGAGTTTGAGAACCATAGTGCAATTCTCATTTTGAGCGGAAACAGTCAAATTGATCTGTGGTGCGCGCGTCTGTACGTTAAGGCAGGGACAAATGCAGCGTTTATGATCCTTTATAGCCGTAGCGTGATGTGGCAATCACCACGTCGTAGATGTTTATTTCATCGTTGCCGTCTATGTCGCAGTTGGCGTAGAAGCGTGGTTCGCTTCTTTTGGCGCCGTAGATTGAGGTTAATCTTACTATGTCGTAGATGTCTATGTTTCCGTCGCCGTTAGTGTCGCCGGGAACAGTGACTATGATTACATCACTATATGCTAATGAATTATCGTGCGTGTCTGTCTCCTCCGGAACAGGCCAAGCGTAAGCGATTAGAGTGTAGTTGCCTTTAGCGAAGCCCGTTGTGTTCCATGTGAAATTGAGCGTGGCGGTTGTTCCAATTGTGAGGTTGACGGCTTGTGTGATAATGGTAGTGTTGATGTAGACTGTGACGTTGACGGTTTCCAAGCGGTTTCCTTTGTTTTCAGCTTCTACTTTTATGCAGAGGTTGAAGCCTTGGCCCACGATTGTTTTAGAGGTTGTGATGTTTGTGATGGCAACGTCGTGGACTGCTATGGCGTTCATGAGGGGGTACCTGTCTGTGTTGTTGTCGTCAATAACGTACCGCGTATCGCCTATACCGTCGCTGCCAGGCATATCCTGGCTTGGGCCACTCTTCAAATCCACACCTGCATAATCACTCCAGTAATTACCGCCAAAGGGATAGCCAACATCCCAAGCATTCACAGACTGGAGATTAATCACCTGATACGTGTTGTTGATTAATTCATTGTCATATATAGTGTTGTTGTATGCTCTTTCGAGTTGTATGCCTACTTCGTTGTTTGCTATTACGATGCTGGATAGACTGTTGTTTGAAGAGTCCTCCAGCCAAACTCCGTATTTTGTATTGTTTGCAATTATGATATCTCTAAACGTGTTGTTGTCTGAGCGGACAAGCCACGATGGGTATCTGTTATTCGCAATTGTAATGTTTGACATATTATTATTTGAGGAGTCCTCCAGCCAAAGTCCCACCCAGTTGTTCGTTATGATTATGTTTGAAACGTTGCAGTCGCTGACGTTTCTTACGACAAGACCGCCTTCCGGCCATGAGTATGTGCTGTTTTCTATTGTGAATCGACTGATGGACACGCCGTTTGTTGCTATTTGAACGGTTGTTTCCTGCATGTTGCCATCTATTGTCGTCAGATACTTGTCTTCTCCAATGAGTGCCACTGTCTTGTTTACGATTATGTTTTCCACGTACGTTCCTGCTTTTACATATATCGTGTCTCCCGGGTTTGCCGCGTTTATGGCTTCCTGGATTGTTGGATAGTCATCCGGAACAGTTATTGTTGTAGTTTCCGTCTTAGCGTGGTGTATGTTAAACGCTAAAAGCCCGAGGCTTATCAAGAGCAAGCTTATCGCCAGTGCTGTTCTTGTTTTCTTTTTCAATTTCTAACCTCTCTTTTTGGGAGCGGCCTCCTCGTCGAACCTAGTGCTCTGTGTATCCGTATCGGGAGGTGGCTATCACCACGTCGTAGATGTTTATTTCCCCGTTGCTGTCTATGTCTGCATTGGCATAGTATCGTGGTTCTCCGCTTTTTGCGCCGTAAGATGAGGTTATGCGGACTATGTCATATATGTCGATGTCTCTGTCGCCGTCAACGTCGCCGGGAACCGTGACTTTGACAATGCCATAAGTGAACGTGTTATCGGCTGTATCTGTCTCGGCTGGGATTATTGTGACAGTGGCTTTTAGGGTGTAGGCGCCTTTGGTCCAGCCTGTTGTGTTCCATGTGATTGTGCGGGTGGTGGTGTTTCCGCTTAGTAGGTAGAGCTGGAGTGTTTGGATTATGCTTGTGTTGGCGTACAGGGTTATGTTGAAGATTTGGGTTTGGCTGCCTTGGTTTTGAACGGTGATGTTTACAGTTGCGTTGTATCCTTGGCCTATAACTGTTTTTGAGATTATCGTGTTCGTTACTGCGAGGTCATGTGTCCAGCGAGGGTTCATGAGTGGGTATCTGTCTGTGTTGTTTTCGTCGATGACGTAGGGCGTGTCACCGATGCCATCATGGTCGGAGTCAACGCCCGAATAATCGCTCCAGTAATTGCCGCCGCTTGGGTAGCCATTATCCCACGTGTTTGTGGATTCGGAGCTTTCTGTTTGTGGTGTGTTGTTTATGACGTTGTTGTGGTAGATTTGATTGTTGGCAGATCGGTCTAGGTATATGCCTCCTAGGGTGTTGTTGGCGATTGTGTTGTCTCCGATGACGTTGTTTGTTGAGACTATGAACCATATGCCGAAGGGGTTGTTTCTTACTGTGTTGTTTGTAATGGTGTTGGTGTTGTTGGACCATGTTAGGAGGATTCCGCAGTAGTTGTTTGCTATAGCGTTGTTTGCTATTTTGTTTCCTGTTGAGGTTTCTAGCCAGATGCCTCCTCTGTCGCTGTTTGCTAAGGCGCTTCGTTCTATGGCGTTGTTTGTTGAGGATTTCAGGTATACGCCATAGCGGAATCCTGTGATGAACACGTTTCTTATGGTTACGTTGTTTCGACTGTTTAGGGTGAACCCGTAGCTTGGAGGTGAGCCTTGAAGCAGGTAGTCATTCCCATTTACTATTATGTTGTCTCTTTCTATCACGATTGATTCGTAAATGTTTGCTGTGAAGGTGTAAACGTTTCCAGAGCGGCTGATTGGCGCTGTTGAAGGGTCAACTGAGCCGTCTGAGCGTATATAAATTATTTCTTGGGCGAGAACTGTTCCTATGTTAAATGCTAGACTAATTAATGCTATTATTAGGAGCATTAGCATTATTTGCGGCACTATCTTTCTATTCATACTTTACGTGCTCCTTTTCCCACTTTTCTATAAGGTAATACTTGAAGGAGCAATTTATTGCTTATCGAAGAAACTTCTAGGTATGCGGTTTTTTTATGGGGATCATATGGCATATGTTTGCGCTTCTGTCGAGTTCTACTTTAAAGATAAAAAAGGGAGGTGGTTGATTGAGTGTTTATTCTTCTAAGCCTAGGACGACGATGGGGTCCTCGATTGTTGTTGAGCAGTCGTGTGTGATTGGGAATGGGAATGGTCCTGGAACTGTTACGGTGTAGCCGCAATTGAAGGTGTTGATTTTGTGTCCCAAACTCTTCCAAGCAAGCATTGTTGCCTTGTCGTAGTATCCGCGTGCTGGACCGTATTCCATGTGTATGGTCACGTAGAGGATTGCGCCGGGGTCTATGTTGCTTATTGTTACTGTACCTGTAAGACCATAGGTTACCGTGGCAGGTATCCTCGTTCCTGTCTTTCCATATCCCGTCCAGACTTGGATGGGGTCTGCGCCTTTAAGTATGAAATCGTCGTCGATACCGTAGCTTATTGTCAAAGGACCCATTGCGACCGGCCAAGTGTTGGTGATTTTTATGTTGTACATGAATTGTCCTGGGTTGGTTGAAGCCAGCTTAAACGTGGTCTTGCTGAGGTCTTTTGGTGCCCAAACGGTGTCGAATCTTGTAACCACATTGAAGCTGCTGTCGGTAATGAAGCATTCGAATCCGAGTTCTAGCCAGTAGTGGGCTGTTGCCGTGTGCCAAGTATCCATGTGAACGGTTATCGGGTTGCCTTCAACATTGCTTCCGTCAACATCCCAGTTAACAAATACGTAGCCTGGGACTGAATCCGCTGTCAACGGAACATCTGTGAGTTCGTCGTGCCAGTCCCCGCCTAGAGTAGTCACCACACCATTCAGATCCTGCTTCACTGTCAGGTAGTATTGGATCTTCCACTCCGCAGTTGCCGTTTTGTCTCCGTTCATAAGTATTGGGTCGCTCGTCAGACCTGTTCCAGATGCGTCGCCTGTCCAGCCTGTGAAAACAGCTTGCTTTGCACTAGGGACAAGTTCTACCGTTCCAGTGGTTAATGTTGCGTATGCAGTGGTGCCTTCATCGTATAAGCCCGCACCGCCTGGTGTGTCGTAAGGCGAAACTACAGTTAGAGTGTATTGTCTTACGTTGCCAAAGTCCTTACCTGTAATGACGTCCCCTAAGGCAACAGGGAATTCATCGCAGCCTGCCGTCTGCCTCCATCCAGTCTGCGAGGCTTCCATCAGTTTATAGAGTCCAGCAGTGCCTACTGTGAAAATGTAATCGCCTACATCACCTGTAAGCATGGCATCAACAGAAACCCATTCGGCGCCTACTTTCCTGAACAGCTGGATATACCAGCCGCTCAAACCTTCTTCGCCAATGTCTCTGATACCGTCTGCATCTTTGTCATGGAACTTGATGCCGCTGATGGTTGCTTCCGGAGGTGGGCAAACCGTTTTTACGAACTGGAAGTAGCCGTCTGTTCCAGAAACCTTGGGGGTTTGTTCTGGACCTTGCGCTGTAACGTCAGCGTATATATTTGCCTTGTAAGTTCCTGCTGGTAAACCTGCAGTGGGAACCGTAACTAGTACGTCTATGTGATCTGGGCCCAGCGGCGGAGTGTAGAGCGAATTGTATAGCGTCGTTGTTAATGGCACGAAAGTAATACCATAGCTACTTTTTTCTGTCATCCCGGCATTAGCCCACTTAATATTCTTGCTGATGGCAGGCGGGCTGTCCCATTGGATTGTGACTGTGAAAGTAAATGATTGTGTTGTGCATGGTCCAGTCCAAACGATTGGTCCATCCTTGTCTGAAATCTTGTTTCCAGCATAGTATATGTGTACTGGGTCGCCGTCTTCACATCTCGCAATCGGAGCCGCGATTAGAATTGTTGAAGACATCAAGAGTGCAACGAACAAGAGCGTTCCTAAAAGTTTTTTCATTTTTTCCTTTCTCCTATTACTTTTCAGCGGTTATATCATTGGCCAAATCGCCTATTAAAGCTTGATGAACATCACGTGAGTAACACATTTCTCTTCACCGAAGCCAAATTATGATAGTCTAGGCAGAGCTTCACATTATCCTTTATGAAACTCCTTTCTCCTAAAGCAATGAAAGCCTAGACGAACAAAGACATAATTCCGAAAGGCTTTGATTAACACTGTATTCGTGTTCGTCATGTATACCGATGAGCTTATTAAGTTGTGATGAATGGTAGCAATGCTGACGGCGCATATTGAGTAGTAATAAATAATATATAGAGTGTTGCGAACGTGCACACGCGTACATACCTTAGGACAACATGCATGCTCATATTAGCCTTTACCATTATTTTCTCAACACTCTCCATAAACACGATCTTCGCAACAACAAGCAAAAGCGAATTACTCTTGAGATTCAAGCCTGGAGCCTGTGAACGCTCTAAAGAAGAAATTCTAACGTCATTTGGGCTTGAAGTGGTAGACGAGATCTCTCAAATCAAGGTTCTTGTAGTTTCACTCCCAGAAGATGCTCTACTTCGCGTCAAGTCCGCGATGTCCCGTAACCCCATGATCGATTTCGTTAAGGAAAATCTCAAGCTCTCTCCTTCAGCAATTCCAAACGACGAATACTATGGATTTCAATGGCACCTGAAAAAGGTCGGAGCACCAGACGCATGGGATATTTCGTCAGGAGATCCCAGTGTTGTAGTTGCTGTACTTGATAGTGGCGTAGATCTTGAACATCCGGATCTGGCGGGTAAGGTGCTTCCAGGTTATAATTTCTATGATAACAACTGTGACGTGAGAGATGTTAGTGGGCATGGCACAGCGGTTGCTGGCGTGGCTGCGGCCGCAACTAATAACAGTGAAGGGGTTGCGGCTATAGGTTGGCACTGCTCGATTCTGCCTGTAAGGGTTACCGACCCAAACGGGTACACATCCTACTCACTCTTAACCAAGGGTCTTACATATGCTGCTGATAGAGGTGCCAAGGTAGCGGTTGTGTCCTTCGGAATATTTGGTGGCCAGGATCTTTCAAGCGCTGCAAAGTACTTTATGGATAAGGGCGGTCTTGTTGTTGCATCCGGTGGGAATACGGGGTCGTATTGTATTGATCCAGACAACCCGTACATTGTTTCGGTGAGTGGAACAACCAGCGATGACAGAAGTTGGGGGACGTATGGTCCTTATATTGATTTATCTGCACCATGTTCAGCCATCTATACTACAATCAATGGCGGAGGATATGGCAATGTTGGTGGGACCTCTTTTTCAGCGCCTCTCACAGCAGGCTTGATAGGCTTGATTTTCTCAGCTAATCCCTCTTTAGCCCCAAATCAGGTTGAACAGATTCTCAAGTCTACTGCTGTGGACCTCGGTGATCCAGGATACGATGTTTACTACGGCTGGGGAAGGATTAACGCTTCCAAAGCTCTAAAAGCGACTGTCCGATCAACGCCCCCAGACTTCTGTTTGTCAGCGTCTCCAAGCTCCCTAACGATCCAGCAGGGAAGTTCTGGCAGTTCTACCTTAACCGTCACATCATTGAATGGTTTCAACTCTCCGGTAAACTTAACTCTTTCAGGCTGTCCCACAGGTTCGAATTGTACTTTGTCGTCTACCCCAGTGACGCCTCCATCTGGAGGTTCAGCAACGTCAACACTGACAGTAAACGTTGGTTCGACGACGGTAGCCAGCACTTACAGTTTGACCGTAACCGGGACTAACGGTTCGCTCACTCGTTCCACCACAGTTAGCCTCACGGTTCTCCCAACTCCACCTGCTCCACCTGCCATGCCATCCAGCCTCACTGCGACTGCAGTCTCTTCAAGCCGGATCAATCTGGCCTGGATGGATAATGCAGGAAACGAGGAAGGCTTCAAGATTGAACGTTCAACGGATGGTATGAACTTCTCACCACTGGTCACTGTGGGCGCCAACGTCACGGGCTACTCCGATACAGGCCTCAGCCCCTCCACCACTTACTACTACCGGGTCTACGCCTACAATGCAGCCGGCAACTCGGGCTACTCCAATACCGCGAACGCCACAACACAAGGAGCTGCTCCCGGAGATTTCTCCTTGTCAGCATCTCCAAGCTCGCTCAGCATCAAGAGGGGAAGCAGTAAGACCTCAACAATAACCGTCACGTGGTTGAATGGTTTCAGTTCTGCGGTAGGCTTGACTGCTTCATGTCCAAGTGCAGGTGTGACCTGCGTTTTATCCCTGTCTTCAGTAACATCTACAAATGGCCCTGCAACCTCCACGCTCACAATAACCGTGAGTTCGAGCACCCCTGTGGCCACCTACACAGTAACTATCACAGGAACCAGTGGTTCACTAAGACACACGATTACCATGACTGTGAAAGTCGTGGGCGGCCCAAAGTAGCTGGCATCTTTGGTTCTGGTTGGTTTATCGTTGGAACACTAGGTTTGCTGAGGATGGGTGACATAATTTCTGCAAAAGCTTATGCCTGCTCCAGCAACTATTCCGGAGCTTACGTAGTGATATACGTCTCAAACAGAACATAACCAGCGCTATGAACAAACAACATTCAAAGAATCAATCCTGCATCCCAAAAGTCCCAATATTTATGGCAAAAGTAGCTATGACAGGATAAAACGGTGCATCAAATGGGATATGAACAGAATGGACATCTAGTGAGTAAAACGTTTCTATGAACCCTCCCCTTGATTGAACCATTGGGACATGCCTATAGTGATGCTATACCTCCTTGGACTACTCAGCCGTCCCTTATTCCGTCTGAACAGCAGGTGTCCAAGGCGTTCAATGCAAAAGTTCCATACGTCGGAGAAAATCGGTTATTTTCTCGTATCCTTGGATGTACTCAAAGCCTTTGTCGGTCACGCAAAGCTTTTCCCCATCGCGTGAAATCATTCCAAGTTGAACAAGACTCTCCAAAGACTTTTGAAATCTATCATAAGGCAAATTGGCCTTGTGGGCAATCCTGGTGAGACATTGCCTATCGTTCGATTTCAATTCCTCCCATACGAGCTTGAGGACATCAGAGTAAATCTGAAGTTTCCCACGTTTTTCGAATTTCAAAGTTGAGTACACAGCCGCACGTCCCAACACACATATTTAGTCCCCGTGGCGAGTTATATGTTTTGTGGCAAATTGTTCTATTTGAGAACAGCAATAGATGGTTTTGTATGAATCGATACGCGAACGCGAAGAAGGCAAGGTGAGCTAAACAAAGTGGGTCCCACAACTCCAATGACTTTGCCGCCACGTTGTTGCAAATGATAATAACCATGCGCTCACAAGCAAATTCAATTTTGAAAATCATCAGAGGGTCGACTGTCAACTCAAAGCCGCAGTGAATGGTCTCATTGGCGCACGAGAAAGGCTGACCTTGCCGTTTCAAGGATTCCGAACCTCAAAGACATCAAAGAAAAAAAGGACATGTGTTGGCTGATCCTTACGGCTCACGTCTTTATTCTCGCAGGTGCATGCCTATCGCTACTGAACAGACAATATCTTCGATCCCATCGTTGTCCGGCTAATGGCTCCAGAATGAATCTAACACACCTGTAAGAAGCTTGTTTTTCAGCCTCTCATTATGCAAACGCCGTCATGATTAGCTTGGCAGCCCATACTTGACAATTCCTGCTCTGGTCATAGCGCCCGTCATCATGATGAAGGAATGGAAGCCAAACATAGAAGTGGAAGTGACGCAAAGAAAAGACGCTACAGGAAATGAGGAGACTTACAAGGACGTGAATCAAGCTTCGCTTATCTGCTTGAGTTGATCGCGATACATCTTGAGCTATTAAAAGCTAATGAACACTACGTGAGTAAAACATTTCTATACGGTCACCTTTAATCCAATCGCCTAGGCAGAGCAAAACTACGTTCTGGGAAGTTCTCCCTTCCTCCTTTCTCCCGCAGCAATGAAAGCCTAGACGAACAAAGATTCGATCAATATTCCGTCAAAGCTGTCTTCTACACGCCTCAGCAACCAACGATAACCGTGTTGTCAGTTGCACCTATCAAGAAAGGTGATTGGTAGCAATGTTCAAAAGACTTAAGGCAAAAGGCCCATCCTTGTAAGGAAATCGCTGATTTTCTCATATTCATCCATAAATTCAGTGCCTTTTTTTGTTACTAAGACTTCGCCATTGTCGACGCGAGAAACCATGCCGATGAAGATGAGATTATCCAAACATTTCTGAAATCTGTCATAAGGCAGGTTAGCCATGTGAGCAACCTTCGTAAGACAGGTTTTATTGTTCTTTTTCGATTCCTCACGTAAATTCCATAGAACATCAAAGCAAATTTGGATTCTGCTGCGCTTCTCTCCCTTCATCGCGAACTCTCCTAGACAAGCCATAAATGAAAATGAAAAAAGCAAGAGAAGCCAGTCTTGCTCCATGGGCAAAGACTAATGCGGTTTGACTACCATCAACTCCCCAGATAAGCCAAGAATATTGAGCCAGCCATAGAAGACAAAACGCTAAGGGTGCCCAAGCCCAGCTGGAAACTGTCTTGCGTAACGTTTCAAGAAGCCTAACAAGAGCAAAAATAACATACCCCAGAAAGACGAGATTCACCGCCGTGAACCATTCATCGGCGACGTTTGTTGACGGAAGCTCCGGAAAAGGTGGAGCCGCGATCAAAATCCCGACAAGCAGAAAAATAGAAATGGCCGAAATGAGCAAAATCATGCCCAAAGAACTTCTTTGTTGCTCTTCAGATTTTCGAGAAAAATAATACGCGAAAGCGATAAAAGCAAACCCATAGGTCTGCGTAATTAATCGTAACCAGAGAAATGATTCTGAGATTGTCGCGATGTTTCCAAAAACCAGAGACCACCCGAGGAATATGTAAGAAAATGCTAAGAATGAGAAGCCAACCAGAGGACCCAACAAGTAAGTGGAGCGCCTATATCTATACCCCCTGAAAAAAAGATAGGCCACAACAAACGCTAACCCTGCTGAAACAATTTCACTCGCAACTAAAACAGATATATCTGACAATCAGGAGCCTCCAGATAGAGTAGCTTTGGTTATTTCCGTCATTTGCTTTTCCAAGTCAACCCCATTTCTCAGAACGCGCTACCCGTCAACAATCAACAAAGCGGGCACGTCCTAATATCCCTTGTGAAAATTTGTTTCAAGCTGCTTCTGACGAAAGAGAAAATCCAACAAACTGTATTAAATGATAACAGTGAGAAGGTCCACAATCAGCGGCACTTTTATAAAAACACAAAACGGATACGAAGAGCGAACTCAATTTCCTTTCACTTAATAAAAAACCGTACGAACGCAGTTTGTACGCAACAGGTCATGCCACACGCCAAGATTTGACGCAGAACTATCGATGGCACACGTACAAGACTGACAAGCTACGTCTCGCTGATTTTCTTGAGTTGATTCCGGTACATCTCAAGTATCTCGGCAGACGTTGTCGCATCTTCCGGCGCCTTGTCAACCCTATAATTCCCCGTAAACCTTGGAAAACGAATCGCAAGCCCGCTGCCTTTGCGCACTGAATCCAAAGCGCACATGTGAATCGGGCTCAAAGTGATCTCCGCACCCAACACTTCGATCACGACAACAGGCTCAAACCACACGTCAGCTTCGAGCAGCGAATCAACCCTCGGATGCCTGTGTTGAACAACATGCTTCTGCAACATACTTGGAAGCTTCGCTAAATCCTGGTCTGTGAAGCCTGTGCCACACTTCGTAACGGTCTCAAATGTGTCATCTTCAGCATTGTACGTTGCCAAAAGGATTGCACCGTACTTTCCGGCCCTCTTTCCCCTACCATGAAAAGCTCCAACAACAACCAGGTCAACAGTGTCATTCATCTCACTCTTGTAGTCGCGCTTGTACTTTATCCACAGCCAACCCCTAGATCCGGCTTGGTACACGGAATCCTTAGCGATCGACTTGCACACCAAACCCTCACAACCGTTCTGAATAGCCTCTAAAAAGAACTTTTCAAGGTCAGCCGCATTATCGGTTATCGTGCGGTCAGCGAGCTTCACACGGTCGCTTTCTCTTATAGTTTTTTCGAGAATCTTCCTTCTCATAGGGCACGGTTCTAGAGTCAAGTCTTTTCCATCGACATAAAGTGCCTCAAACATGAAGAGCGAAACAGGGTAGTCCTCAATGGCCTTCTCAATCTCGTACTTGCGTCTGCGATGCATCAGTTCCTGGAACGGCCTCATTTCACCAGTATCAGGGTCAACCGCCACGCATTCACACTCAAGAATAGCCTCCTTGGCCTTGACATGCTGCTTAAACAGCTTAACAGCGTCTGGATACTGACTTGATATGTTCTCTAGTCGACGAGAAAAAAGGGTCACATCGTCCCCCCGTTTATGAGCCTGGAGCCGCTCACCGTCATACTTGTACTCGGCTACGCATTTTCCTCCGAGTTTCTCAAGGATCTCCTCAGCAGATGAAAGCCGCTCAGCCAGCATCGGCCTAATAGGCTCGCCGATTGAAACCTGAAAACTCTTGATACCCTCAAGCCCCCTTTCAACGAGTGTCTTAGCGACTCTTCCAAGGTCAGAACAGATGTTATAGGCACGTTCAACGTGTTCTCGAGCTTCCTTGCCACCGCCGTAGGCTATGGCCAAAGCATCGAGAACCGTCATGTCGGCTATGCCTAGGCGCAGGTTCCCAGTTACGGTCCTCAAAATGTACTTCGCTTCACTGGGAGAAGCCGCAGCCAACAAGCCAGCCAGCAACGCCATCTTCGTGTCAACGGCACCCGTCCCAGATGCTTTAGCCATTTTGTCAAGAGTTTCGTAGACTTTTTCAACCGTTAATGCTTGTTGAAAAAAGGTCACTTGCTTCTTGCTGGTTATGAACTTTCGGCCTGTTTCACCGACGTCTCCACTCTTCTTCATGTCCTCTTCGATCTGGCTTTCCTTGCTCCCGGTAGCTCTCGCCAGAGCCTTCACTGCGAGCTTTTCAGCCACTCCGATCTCTGTTCCCACAAAATCAGGGTATATCCTGCCCTGAGTGAGGTATGCAACCTTGTCGATGACCTCTCTCGGAGTGTTTTTGAGAAGGTCAACAAGCAGATCTGTCATCTCTAACCGTTTCGTCGTCCCTTCAATCTGTTCGTAAGCCTCAGCAATCACGCTGTACTTCAATCGTGAAGCCCCACGTAAAGGTGCAATCGGGAAGATATTAACACTTCACCCAAACAGTTTGGTGGCAAATGCGCAGCATGTTTGACTGTGAGCATGCAATTTCAAGTCTCTTTTCTCTAGAAGGTTTCGTGGTGAACGATCTGGTCCATCGGCCTCTTGCTTCTGGGTGAAGCGAACTCGGCAGCATAACCAACGGGGACTACAGCAACGGGCCTTATTCCTTGCGGAACGTTCAGTATCTGTCTCACCTCTTGCTCCCTGAACGCACCAATCCAGCATGTGCCTAGACCGAGAGAGTAGGCGGCCAAGTGAATGTTCTGGATGGCCGCAGCCGTGTCTTGTATGCAGTACAGCGATTTGCCCCTGTCACCGTAGCGTTGCGAAGAACGATTCTCGCTTGCACACACAACGATCACAACGGCGGCTTCCTCGATGAAAGACTGTTCCCAAGCTGCCTCTACAAGTCTTCTTTTGACGTCTGGCTTTCTGATGATCACGAATTCCCACGGTTGAATGTTTCCAGCAGAGGGGGCCCACATTGCCGCGTCAATGAGCTTCGCAACGTCTTCATCTGAAACGTCGCGTCTCTTGAAGGCCCTTATGCTTCTCCTTCCTTTGATAGCTTCAAATACGTCCATGATTTCAACCCTCCTTTCAGCGCATGTAAACATTCTCACAGCACAAAAGCCTTAAGTTTTTTCACACCTCACTTGTTCGTGGATGATGAGTCGGAGAGTCAATAGAGCGTATGCTGTGATGTGACTCGACGGGCGAACTGACACTTTGCTATAGGGAAAACTTATGAACAGAAACCACGAGTGAAAAAGGGAAAATTACAATGCATCGATGTAAGTCGCAACGGGGAAAAGGGGAAATTTGTCGAGAAAGAGAATCATCGAAGTTCTAGACGCCGCATCATCGAGAAGAACAGTAAAGTATGCAGTGTACTTGATTGCGGTAATCCTATTTTTTGCGTTGATTCTGCTTCCTCCCATACTTGGAATAGCCCTCAAATGGGGCGCAATCGGAGCAGTTCTCAACGATGCACCTCTCATGAATCGTGCTTTGAACGCGATAGCAAACAGCTTCACGATAGCCTTGTTCGTTTCGTCAATCGATCTCGTAGCGGGAATTCCTATGGCATGGCTCATAGCCCGGAAAAGATCAAGAGGGTCAAACGTTCTTGATACGCTGTCTGATATCCCGTTTATCGTTCCAACTGCGGTGCTTGGTTACTCACTTCTGCTTTTCTGGAACGGGCCCACTGGAATATCGGCCCTCTTCACGGGACCGCTCATTTCAGAGGGGTGGCTCCTCATAATACTCCTCCACTTCGCTTTTTCGTTTCCTGTTGTCGTAAGAGTCGTGGTGGGAGCATTGCTTGACTACAAGCGAGAGTTCGAGAATGCATCCAGAACACTGGGTGCTCCACCCTTTACTGCGTCAAGAACCGTTACGTTTCCAATAATAAAGCCGTCATTGATAGCCGCGTTCATACTTGCCTTTTCAAGGTCAGTCTCAGAAACAGGCGCAACTTTCGTTGTCGCAGGAGCTTTCGAGAACGGTTCAATCTTCCTGCAGAACGTGAAGAACACCTTCGGACCCAAAGATCCTACGTATTATGGGGCCACCGTTTTTGCAAGTTTCGTTCTCATCGCAGTTTCTGTGGCAATCTTCATAACGATTCGGGCAGTAGGTCCAAGGTTGAAGCTACCTGTTAGACGAATTTGGCCGTCTTTTGAAAGAAAACTCAGCTATTCAAAAGCAGAATCCTCAAGGAACACTGTTACACTCGCCGTCTTTTTGGTCATCGTCCTAGTCCCGTCTCTTTTCGTTGCGCTTCCAGCGTTCCAGGCGATGTTCACTAATACGCTAAGTGAGTCCCTGCAAGGGGCAGGCATCTGGGGAGACTATTGGCAGGGCTTGCTTCTTTCCTACGGCCTCGCCGCAACAGTCACTGTGCTTAACGTAGTCATAGGATTGCCCATGGCTATTGCAATCGCGAGGAGAAAAGTCGGCAAGTTCCAATCAGCGATTTTGGACGTTCTCGTCAACATTCCCCTTGTAGTGCCCTCAATAGCACTGGGCTTTTCGCTGGGCATTTTTTGGACACAGATTTTCACCTCCATACCGGAGCTTCTGCTGCTGATCTTTGCTCACCTTGCGATCACGTACCCATACTTCGTAAGATCAATGTCCGCCGCTGTTGAAAGGATCAGCATGGACATGGAAGAAGCTTCAAGAACTCTCGGAGCCAAACCCTTAGGAGTCTTCAGGACCATCGTTCTGCCGTTGACTAAGTACTCTATACTTTCAGGTGCGATACTCGTCTTCACGAGAAGCGTAAGCGAAACCGGCGCGACTTTGGCAGTGGCGGCGACTCTCAAAACTGTGCCGGTGGTGCTCGTGAACTGGATAAGGCCTCCAGCTCTGGCGCCACACCCCACAGCGTTTCAGATAGGGTTAGGAAGCGGTTTTCTAATACTGTTCTCATTCATCATTCTTCTAGCGTTGAGGCTTGTCGTGAAAGAGAAGGGAAGATACTAGAATGTTTAATAAACAAACCTTAGCCTATCACGTTCATTCAGGCAATCGTACGTCCAAAGGGGAGTAACCTGACAGATGCCGGATGTCCGCATGGAAAACGTTACCAAGAGATTTGGGAAACTCTTAGCGGTGGACGACGTGAGCCTTCACGTTCATGAAAAAGAATACTTCGCTCTGCTCGGACCAAGCGGATGTGGAAAAACAACGCTCCTAAGGCTTATCGCAGGACTAATTAAGCCGGACAGAGGAAAAATATTCATCGGGGACAGACTCGTCAACGACGTCCCACCGGAAGACAGAGACATAGGTTTCGTCTTTCAAACATTCGCTCTGTTCCCGCATATGGACGCTTGGAACAACGTAACCTATGGCCCAAAAGTGAAGGGCTTCGACATGAAGAAAGCAGACACGATTGGACATGAGGTGCTTGAAATGGTCAGGCTGCATGAAAGGCTGAACGCTTTCCCAAGCGAGCTGAGCGGGGGAATGATGCAGAGAGTAGCCGTTGCGAGGGCCTTGGCAGCGGGCGCCAAGCTGCTGCTTCTGGATGAACCGCTCGGGCAGTTGGACGCAAAGGTGAGGAACGACCTCAGGTACGAGATCAGAAAGATGACCAAGGATTTGGGGTTGACGGCTATTCACGTGACGCACGACCAGTCTGAGGCCATGGCGATCTCCGACAGAATTGCCGTCATGAAGAGGGGAAGCATCAAACAGGTGGGAACTCCGAGTGGGCTCTACATGTCACCGGAAAACCTGTTCGTGGCCAACTTCATAGGAGAATCAGACTTCCTCGAAGGATACGTGGCTGAGTCTGAAAACAAAGAAACGTTAATAGAGCTTCGTGGCGGTATAAGGGTTCAAGCCGTCAGCAACGAAGTGAAAACGGGTGAAAGAGTGGTTCTGGCAATAAGGCCTGAGGCCTTCAGCCTCGAAGAAGGAAGAAGAGAAGGCACAAACTCGATGATGGGCACGGTTGAGAGAGTGACTTTTGAGGGAACAAACATACGGTACAACATCATGCTTGAGAATGAGGACCACATCGTCATAGTCAAACCTTCAATGATGGGACAATGGTTCAAGGTTGATGAAGAGGTGACCGTCAGCTTCCCCCCCGAGAAAGCTCACGTGTTCAGGTATCCAGAAACGGGACTCAAGGAGGAATTGGCTGTTGAGTGAACTGATAAAGTGGTTCGCGAAGCGACAGGAGACGAAGGCTCTGTCCTCAGTTCAACGCCATCTAGCCCTGACAACCGGCATAGTTGAAGACCTGGAGAAGGCGATAAGAGCGGCAATCGAATGCGACTTGAAAGAGATGAGAAGATGCATCGACAGAGTTGCCAGCAGCGAAAAGGAGGCAGATTCGCTTCGCAGAAAGGTCATGTCCGAGATATCAACGGGGGAGCTCTCACCCACGGATAGAGAGGACCTGATGGACCTCGTGAAGAAGGTGGACATGGTCGCAGACTGGAGCAGAGAATCCACACGCATCCTCGGTGCTATACCGATGGAGCATGTTCCAGCGTCGATCAAGGATGAGCTGATAGAGATGGTCCTCAGCGTAAAACAGTGCGCTGTTTCTCTGCAGACATGCGTGAACAGAATGATGAAGAAAACAGAAGAAGCTCTTCAAGCTGCGGACGCCGTGGAACGGGAAGAGGAAAAAGTCGACCACATACACGAGAAAGCCCGAATCCTCCTCGGGAAAGAAGACTTGCCAAGGGCCGGCGTGGCCGTGCTAGTAAGCCAGCTTTTTGAGACCTTGGAAATGATCGCTGACTCATGCGAGGATGCATGCGACCAAGTCAGAGTGATAATAGTCAGAAAATGAGGTGAAAACAAATGTCAGAAGCAAGAATCAACATAAATGAACTCAAGAGTGAAGGAAGCGACCTGATAAAAGAACTCACGACATTCCTGAAAGAAAAGACCAACGCCAAAGTTGAAGCGGGAACAGACGAGCTCGTCGTAGGCGAAGAAGCAAACATTTCAAGAACATACCTGCGAGTTCTACTAAGAAAGTTCCTTCACAAAAAGGAGCTGAAAGACTACTTCAGAGTGATAGGCGGCAAAGAAAACACGTTGATCATCAAGGGCAAGAAAGCACCTGAAGAAGAAGAGTAGCCCCCTTCATCCCCTGAAAACCTCACGTTCTCTTCGAAGTATTTCTTAAGCAACCAGGCCGGGGACTGACACCCAAGTGGGAGCATAGGCGTATGAGCAAGTTCTGAACAGATGAAACCAGAAGACGGCGTGATAGTATAGTACATTAAACAGTTACTACCCTTGCCGAGACTCTCTGCCAAGCCCTCCTCACGCGCTCGGCTTCAGACCCGCACAAATCCACAAGGGCCTTCACCAACGCCCACGCGCAGTACTAACACCCTAGGGGGGAGGGGGTAGGTGGAATAGACGGGGTGAAAACGCGAATACAGGGATGTAGCGTCCGCAACGTGAGCTGAGGAGTGCATGCCAGTCAGATTTCTCCGACCTTGACAACTTCCCTTCAACAAACGCCAGCTACCGACCCCTGTTCCTGATAACGAACAATATGCCTACTAGGACCAAGCCACCACCGAAAGCGAACACCGGACCGGGCACCTCCTGAAAAGCAGCTATGCCTAGAATAGTTGCTCCCACGGGCTCCAAGAAAGCCAAAGTGGCCGTCTCAAACGACTTAAGGTTTGACAAAGAAGAAAAATAGAGTGTGTGGGCGATCGCCGTTGGAAGCAGTCCAAGCCCAATCAGCGGAAGCGCAGTTTGTGCAACAAGCGGCATCGGTGAAATCACGCTTCTAGCGGGCACGCTGAGCACTGCAACGATAATCGCTGCAAACGCGTAGATGGGCAACATCGCCGACAGAAGACTCATCTCCTTCCTGACCTTCCCGCCATAGTTGAGGTAGAAAGCCTCAACCGCCGCGGCAACCACAGCCTCCAAGTCGCCCTTTAACGTTGGAGAAACTCCTTGGCCAACGGTCTTCCCAGCCATCGTCTCACCGAAGGCTATGACGCAGACACCTATGAAAGAAACCGTCAAGCCCACCAGGGCAAAAGGCGACGGCTTAACCTTGAAAAGGAAGCTTGAAACAAACATCGAAAAAATCGGCGTAGTGTTCACCAGAACCGTCGCGTTCAAGATCGTCGTATCCCGCACGGAAAAAGTGAAAAAAACGAAGTGAAGACCCAAGAAAAGACCGAGACCCAAGAGCTCTTTCAAGTTCTCCTTCACAAGCCTAAACTGAAACACTCGGCCACACACCACCAGCACCCCAACCAACGCAACGCAGGCTATAACAAGACGCCAGAACACAATGGAGAAAGAACCCAGAACCTGCACAAACCTAATGAAGACAGCCGCCGTTCCGAAGAACACGCCGGCAGTCACCCCCTCTGCCAAAGCTTGCCTTCTCGTCCTGCCCTGCAAACAGACACCCTCAAACAGTAGACTCGAACAAGCGTCTACCCGTTTTTCCCGCGCCTTCTCCTCAGCTTCCTCAAATAGACAAGAACCACAGCCAAAATCACTACAATCGCCACTGCTGTCGCAAGCAAAAACGGAAAAAGACCTAAACCCGCAGCACTTACTCTAAAGTACACGATTCCCGAAGCGCTCACGTCTCCGAAACTGTTCCGAGCATAGAGCACAAGCGTGTGCGTCCCGTTGGAGACACCGGGCAACGTAGTGTTCCCCGTGATCGTCACGTTGTCCTGACCGTCCAAGCTGTAGGCCAGCCAAGAAGTTTCTTCGTCAACGGTGAACGTCAACGGCACGTCGCTCACCGTGTAAGTCTTGTTTTCCGGCAAGATTATGGAAACGGTGGGAGGCGGCGACCGACCGCGAATCAGCACTTCACGGTCAGAGTGTTGATACATGAAGTAGATCCACCTGCTGCCCCCGTCGTCGTAGAGCGTATAGTTCTTGTACAACGGGTCAGCTCCGTCCACCGTAACATTGTACGGTTCAGTCATCAGGCCGTGAGGAACGCGAACCCTGCAGAAGCCGAAGGTCTGATCAACTGTCTTGCTCTTAACATGTATCGCAATCGTGCCGTTCCAGAGGAAATAGGAAAAGGCGGCTATTGACGAGTTAGAGACAATGTCCACGTCAAACCCTAACGACGTCTCAAAAACAGAAAACACACTCATTAGAGGATAGTTGTCTGTGTTGTTTGCGCTCAGAACCTGCGGCGTGTCACCTATTCCGTCATGATCTTGGTCAACACCAGCATAGTCACTCCAGTAGTTTCCTTCAAAGCCGTTATCCCAACGATTTGCAGAAAACGCGGACGCTTGCTTACTATTGTCGATGATGTTGTTATCATATACGACGTTGTCCACACAGTCAGGATCAATAACATCGACGCCGAACACGTTTTTGCTTATGCTGTTCCTCGTTATGGTGATGTTCCGACTACCTTTTCCCAACCCAATTCCATCGTAGGAATTCTCATAGACGTCGTTCCCCATAATCAATCCATTGATGGAAGCATTTGCGTTGATTCCGTAGCCTCCATTGTTGTACACCTGGTTGTTGGAAACCTTGAAGTCCAATGAGTTTGTAATGAGAATCCCCGAACAAGAATTAGGTCCAATAATGCTCCCGTCTATGGTGAGGTTGTTAGAGTAACTAGCATGGACTGCGTAGAAATTGAGAACATCTGCAACACTGCTCTCTCGAAGGACGAAGTTGTTTGAATGATCAATGTGTATACCTATAACCCCTCCTTCGCCTTTTACCGCAAACCCTTCAATGACAACATTGTTCGCCACAACGTGAACAATTAAGCCGCCTCCTCTCCCATCAATCACAGTACTGTTTCTTTCCCTTCCGATTATGGTCAACGACTTGTCAACGACAAGATGTTCAAAGTATGTTCCTGCATCAACCAGAATCGTCTGTCCGTTGACAGTTTCAGGGGCATCTATCGCTTCCTGAATGAACGTATAGTTTAAGCCAGTGTTGATGTTATGAACAGGGTTCGCGTCTGAAGCCTTCACCTCACCATAGTTAAATCCAACAACGAAGGTGTAAACCAACAATGCGGACAAGCCCAGGGCAAGGATGGCTCTTGCATTCATCTAGCATCACTCATCTTCCTTCTGCCTTAACTCTACGTAGCTTCGAGGAATAGTATCGGCCTCTGTCGAGCACAATAATCCACAGCGGTCTCCACGCTATTGAAAGAGTATCCATAATTATTCCTTTTGGTTCACGGGTCCACAAACCTCGCAGAGAACAAGATCGAACAAACAGGCGCTCTCATTTCTCAGCCATGATCAAATGTGTTTCAGAAAAATGTTACGCTTGTTCCTGTACTAGAGAAGTTCTATGGTCACATGAACTTCTTCGGGAACACGTATGCGCATGATTCGACGCATGACCCGTTCTTCTGCATCTATGTCAATGAGCCGCTTGTGAATTCTCATTTCCCACTTGTCCCAAGTAGAGGTCCCCTCACCGCAGGGTGACTTAAGAACAGGAACTCTCAGTCGCTTAGTGGGCAAAGGAACGGGTCCGTTGATCTTAACTCCTGTTTTCTGGGCGATGACTTTCAGCTCCTCACATACCTCTTCTAGTTTCCCGTAGTCCGTACTTGTCAAGCGTATACGCGCTTTCCTAACCATTGCCCATCAATCCTGAAACTCTGCTACCAAACAGATTTATTGGGTATCTACCTTAGACAATTAACCGCAAATAAAAACTTATCGAAGCAAAAAAAGGTAGCAGAGCCAGCCCAAGTCAGGTAGACCATGAAAAACATAAAGCTTCACGTTAAAGGGATAATTCTAGATTTGGACGGCACGCTGGTAGATTCAAGACAAGCTTACTTAGAGGCGGCAAGAACAGCTTTTTCAGCAGTGGGACAGCAAACAGTCAGCATCAAAATGGTCATAGAAATCCCCAAGAGGTTTGAACAGGGCATTCCCCTCGATGACTTATTGCCGGGGGTTGACGTGAAGGAGTTCCGACGAATATACCTCAAGGCGTATTACCAGGCAGTTGCCGTGATGGCGAAACCATTACCTGACATTGCGAACAGCCTCAAGAAGCTTTCAGAAAAGGCGAAACTTGCATTAACCACAAGACGTAAAGTCCCTAACAAAGTCGTTATTGGACAGCTGAAAGAATTTGGTTTAGAAGGATATTTCCAAGCTGTGGTAACTGCATGCGATAAGTTCAGTCCAAAACCTTCTCCCGAAGCCCTTATAGAGTGCTCAAGAAAACTGGGCGTAAAAACAAGTGAATGTGCAGTCGTTGGAGACTCGACCGTTGACATAGAGGCCGGAAGGGCTGCCGGAGCCAAGACAGTCGCAGTCTTGTCTGGAATTTTCTCTCGCGACGAGCTGAAGAAAGAAAAACCAGACCTGATCCTGGCAAGTGTCAGAAAATTGCCAGATTTCCTGGAATAGTGCCAAAATGACCCTTCAGAATATTTCTAGAGAGGAAATATAGCTGAAAATTAGTGAACAGAGTTATAGAAGCGATCACGAATAAAGCTTATTAAAAGCCCAAAGGTCTAGTTTTAGATGTGGAGAAGGCTTCGGAGAAGGAGTACCTGTGAACTTCATCGAAACATTGTTGTCAGAAAAACTGTTAGAGAAGAACCCCCTCATCGACGTGTTAGTTGCTGATCGCAAGGTACTCCAAATAGCGTGCCAAGACCTGACGAACTACCTCAAAGTCCATTGGGATCTCATTGGAAAGGAAGCAAGTCAATGTGACGTTGTAGAAGAGCTCGAGAGGACCTTTGAGGAGAACTCGAAAGAGCTGGAAGAATTCTTGGGTGTTTGGACGGGGATTTGGCTCAAGAAGTGGAAAGAACGAGTCAAACTTCTCATCGGCAATGACAACTCAAAGAGATGGAACAACGTCACAAGAATCCTCAACAACGCCGAACCGATATGGCAAGGGCTCTCTTGTCACCAAGAAATGGAAGATATCGTGATCTCCACGTTGATCAAGAACGGGGAGATATGTGGCACCTCAATCCTTGCAGAAAACCTCTTGAAGATGGAGTTGGGCAGTGAAAAGAAAACATACACGAACGACAAAGAGCAAGTGGTGAACGTTGTTAACAACGCTTTGACAAAGGCAAGGGAACTGACACAGAGCAAGGGCCCGTTGATCTTTGTCAAGGTCGATAAGGGGTACTATCAATCAACGCAGTAGAACGAGACAATTCTTAGCGAGTCCTTTCTCTATGCAGGTTTTTAGTCCGCCATGAATACGTTTTCATGACCGCTGTCTCTCCATAACCGCAGGCGGCACATCGTTTCTTAGTCACGTTGTATGACCTTCTTCCACACCGCCTGCATTTTATGTGAACCGTTTTTCCTTGGCGCTTTCCAAATGAGGGTGTCCCCTTTCCCAAAGATGTCACCTAGGAGGTGGAGAGATCAGAACGACGTTATCTCCTCGGACGATTATGACCCCGAGTTTCCTAACGTTTTCTGAAGAGGTGGTGTCTTCTGTTTCCTCTAGAACCAAGTTCAGATGCTGGTCAAATCCTTTGAGTCTTCCACGTAGGCTTTTTCCACCTTTCAACCTTACAAGCACGATTTTCCCAAGGTTTTGCTCAAGGATTTCAGTGGTCATTTCGCTCATTTTTGACCCTCGGACCCAAATTGTTATGCCTTTTATACTTAAGCTTACACATTTAAACCTATCTAAGAGATGGGCAGAATGCCCGAAAAAAACAGGCGGTATTTCTTAAAGACGAAAGAATCTAAAGCCCTTCTTGCAAAGGCTTCGGAAAAGCTCAAGACTGACCTGGGGCTACTCTTCAAAGACAAGGTTAACGTTGAGGTCTTTGAAACAGAATCAGCTGAAATCTTTCTCATCAATGCAAAGCCGCTGCTGGTCAAAGCTGACGAAAACATATATCCAACGCTAAGGTTCGATGAATATCTCCAAACAGCTCCCAAAGTTGTTGTGGACATGGGGGCCGTTCCCTATGTATGCAATGGCGCGAACGTTATGGCACCGGGAATCAGACGCTTTGAGGGTCAATTTGACGAGAATGACATTGTCATTGTGGTTGATGAGAAGCATAGCAGACCCATCGCCATAGGGGAAATCCTTTACGATGCTGAAAAGGTAAAGAATGTCAGCCAGGGCACTGTTGTCAGGAACGTGTACTACGTCGGAGACAAAACGTGGAATCTCCTTAAAGAAATAGCCCCCAGCCGAGCGAAGATTCGATCTGAACGCTGAATTCATAAAACCTTTTAGTCATGCAATCCATACCATGAATTCAGATGTGAAATTAAGAAAAACTTAAACTCTTGAAAGGCAAATAAACGTGTAAGAGAGGACAAGCTTGCCGGGATTGGGTATACTCCGCAAATCGAAGAAGGAGGTTAAGATTAAAGGTGATTCTGGCAAGACTTATTTGAAAGCAATGCCTCTTCGGGACTTGTCTGATTTGGACTCTGTAAAGGCAGAAGTCAAATCTGGAAACATCCTGATTCTAAGGATAACGCCCCTTGCGAATAAGAGTGTTGACGACGTTAAGCGTGCCGTGAACGAGCTGTGCGAATTCGCTGAATCCGTCGGAGGAGATGTCGCAAGGTTGGGTGAGGAGAGAGTGGTTGTATGCCCTCCGAACGTGAAGATTTGGCGAGAGAAAGTCCCGGTTTCGAATGAGCCGATACCTACAGCAGCCTAAAGGTCTCCATCAAAGCTGGTGCGAAGGAGCGAACTTCACATCTTCTTTCTATGAAGTTGGCCATGCTGAGACACTTTGCCCTTTCACCATGGCAGACAATGACGCTTTCAGGCTTAGGCCTTAAGTGAGTTATGTAGTTGAATATCTGTCGTCTATCCGAATGCCCAGAGAAGCCCTCTATCGACTCCACGCGCAGTCCAACCTTAACGACATCCATTTTGCCTTCTGAAGTCATGAGTGTAACCTCGTTCAGGCCTTTCTGGACTCTTCTTCCCATGGTGCCTTCGATCTGGTAACTAACAAAAATAATCGCGTTATTCTCGTTCTCCGCCAAGCTTTTGAAGTATTCTATTACTGGGCCACCTTCAAGCATTCCTGAAGTCGCCATGATAATGCACGGTTCGCCCTCTACTATTTCTTGACGCACGCTTGGATGCTCAACAATTGTGAAGTAGTCTGACTGAAAAGGATTCACTCCATCATGGAGTATGCTGTTGCGGACTTCTCGGCCTAAGTACTCAGGATATGCGGTGTGAATTGCCGTGGCCTCTGAAATCATTCCCTCGATGAAGACAGGAGCCTCCTTCATCATTCCGCGCCTCATGTAACCGTCCAGCACGAGCATTATCTCCTGAGCCCTGCCAACCGCTGGGACTGGAATCAGAACCTTGCCTTTACGTTCCAACGTTTCATTCACAACTGCTGTCAACCGTTCCTCAGCTTCCACACGCGAGGGCATGATGTCATCCGGCCCTCCATACGTGCTTTCAGTTATGACGGTCTCAACCCTTGGAAACTCTGTCGTCGCTGCTTCCAGAAGCATCGTCCTTGAATACTTGTAGTCACCGGTGTAAACAACGTTGTGGAGACCCTCACCGATGTGAAGGTGAACCATTGAAGACCCTAGAATGTGCCCAGCGTTGTGGAGAGTTAAACGCACGTCAGGAGCTATGTCAGTGACGACCCCATACCGTGAGGGGATCGTGTGCAAAACACATTCACGGACATCTTTCTGATCATAAAACGGAGTTGTGCCCTGCTTGCCAGCCACATCCAAATAGTCAAGCTGAAGCAGTGTCATCATGTTTGAAGTGGGAGCGGAGCAGTAGACTGGCCCGTCGTATCCATACTTGTAAAGGAAAGGTACAAGACCACAATGGTCAAGATGAGCATGACTTATGATGACAGCGTCCAAGGATTCAAGCTCAAACGCTGGGTTGTCCAGCCTAGGAAAGGCCTCAAAGGGCTTCGAGGAACCTGGGTTCACACCACAGTCCAGCAGTACGTTGCTTTCTCGGGTTTGAACGAGAAAGGCAGATCTTCCGACTTCTTGAACTCCTCCGAGCGCCGTGATCCTAACGTCCCCAACTTCGAAGGCTTTAGGTCTGAAGATCCTTTCCCCTATTGTGCGAAGTATTCGTTCTCTTTCTTTGCTCTCAGAATGAAGATAATGCCGCATGTGAGTTACTATCTTTGACCGTAATGGTGGGCTTCTTAAGACGTGTGGGCGCCACTTTGTCTGTCTGATTATCTCTTGCAGGACTGTTCCGTTCTTTCCGATCACAAGCCCAGGCTTTTTTGCGTCTATTATTATTTCGCCCAGACTTGGGTCGAAATTTATGTCCGTCACTTCTGCCTCAGCTGGAATTATGTCCCTAGCAATCTTCTCGGCCTCAACTTCGTGAAGCCTCACCGAAGGGTCAGAGCGAATAACGATTCGTTTTCTTATGACGTTGACTATGTTTGCTATGACGCTGCTCTGGTCGACCAAGACTTCGGGTCTCTTAGTGTACACCGCCAGTGTTGAACCTTCATACTCTATCCTGGTTACTTCAGCTTCTTTCGGGACATGCTGCAGAATGTATTGACTAATTTCGATCTTTTCCTTGTTAGAATTTGAAGGCACTCTTTTAACTTCCTCAATCTGCCAAAAGTTGCTTTTTCTCCTTGTCGGTCAGGTCTCTGTAACCCTTGGCATCTATGACCGCAACGTTGAAACTGTCTCCACTCGCGGAGTCCCGCTTCATCGCAGCGTCGACCGCCTTGACTATCACTGGTAGCATCTCTCTAACAGGAACACCGTCCTTGTACTTGTCCTCTAGAATGCCGTACGCTACAGGTGAACCCGAACCTGTGGACACGTATTTCTCCTCCGTCAGACTGCCAAACGGGTCTATTGAAAATATGTGAGGACCTGTATCGTCTAAGCCGCCGACCAGAACCTGAGCCAGCAAAGGCACGTATCTAGCTGAGAAAAGAAGGTTCGCAAGCAATCTTGCCGCTGAACTAATTGGCAAAGGCCTGCCAAGTTCGATCTTATAAAGCTTGGCATTGGTCGTTAGTATGTCAACAGCTTTTTGAGCATCAGCCAGGCTTCCGGCAATAGTCATCGCTAAGTGATCGTCTATCTGGTACACCTTCTTCCCATGCTTGTGTGCCACGTAAAATCCCATGGTAACACGTGTATCCGAGGCCATTATTACTCCGTCCTTACAGACAACGCCTACGGTCGTTGTTCCTTTTAGTGTTAGTCGATTTACCTCATCGTTATTTGCCATTTTGTTTCTCTCCTAAAACCCAATGATATCGGCAAATTACTTCGCGAGGAAGCAGCATCATGTTATCATTGCTAGGGTGTTTATTAACATTGCGCCTCGAAATTTCGGGAAAGGGCTGTGTATTTGCCCTCTAATTCATAGGTCAAATCAAGGGAATAGTAGTCTTGATTAACGGAAGAACATCTTCCACCTATTTCATGGACATTTTCCTCAAGCAGATACGCATTGGACGAGTTGCCCTTCGACGCTCGGCTGGAGTCTTTCAATCGCAAGGATTATTAGACGAAGTCAATGAATTATAAAAAGGGGGGCGTCAGGTGAGTGAGAAAGAAAAAGAGAGGATGAAACTCCTGTTCGAATTGATAAAGGGTGCAAGAAGAAGCGACAGAGAACTTGCGAAGGCTCTGAAAATCTCCCAGCCAACAGTAACGCGGAAGAGAACACGTTTAGAAATGGAAGGACTCATAGAAGAGTACACGATTGTGCCTAACCTCGCAAGAATTGGTTTTGAAATCATTGCGTTCACCTTTCTTGCCTTCACGGAATCGACCCCAGAACTACTGGAAAGGGCACGTGAATGGTGTGAGAAGCAGCCGAACGTCATTTTTGCATCAGATGGCGAAGGCTTGGGAATGAACAGCATTATTGTTTCTGTGCACAAGAACTATGCTAGCTTTTCGAAGTTGATCACCACTCTCAGGCAAGATTGGCAGCCTAATCTTAAAGACGCACAGAGCTTCATCCTAAGCATGTACAGGCCAGAGCTAACTGTTAAGCCGTTTTCCTTCAGGTATCTCGAACGAGCGGATGTTTAAAGCCACCGACTCTTCAGCGTGAACCTGGCAATGCTTTGGACCGTTCACAGCCTTAGATCTATTTGAATCCACAAAAATTGGCAAATGCTGAGGCGATTTCGCTTTTTCTTTCCGCGAGGCTTCTTTTCAATGCGCATCCTTAAAAGAAGTTCATTGAAAGATTCAGAAAGCGTCGGCAACTTGGAAAAGCAACTCTTTTTAAGGCTTGACTACACATCGCTAAGAAAGAAAAAGAGAGGACCCAATCGTGGTTTGTGTGCACTTGAGACATCATCGGATGCAGCTTCCGAGAGAGGTGATCGTTGGAAACGGCGCAGTGGAACGGGTTGCTGAAGTCACTAGAAGATTGGGGTTCAACCTGTCGGCGCTCGTGATAGCAGGTTCAAAGACGAACGATATTGCGGGAAAGAGAGTGAGAGAACTTCTGGAGCAAGGAGGAATGGTAGTCCAGACTTTGCTCGTTGAAGCTGCTACGATCAAAGATGTCGACCGCGTTGAAGAGAGTATAAGGGCTTTTAAGCCTCAGGTTGTCTTCGGAGTAGGCGGCGGAACTAAAATAGACGTCGCCAAATGCAGCTCTGCGCGGTCAGAGGTTCCGTTCATCAGCGTTCCAACGACAGCATCGCATGACGGAATAGCCAGTCCTCTGTCTTCGGTCAAAGGCTCGGAAAAACCGTATTCAGTGATGGCTCAGGCACCCTTGGCCATAATAGCGGACACGAAAATCATAATGCAGGCTCCTTGGCGATTCGCAGTAAGCGGCTATGAAGATGTTGTTGCAAAGTTCACGGCGGTTAAGGATTGGAAGCTGGCCCACGTGGAAAGGAACGAGTATTTCGGGGGGTACGCTGCAAGTCTGGCTTTGATGAGCGCAAAGCATGTCATGTTCAACGTGCAAGTGGTGAAGGAGAAGAGCGAGGAGGGTTTGCGAGTTCTGCTAGAGGCTTTGATAAGCTGCGGTGTTTCTATGAGCATCGCTGGAAGTAGCCACCCTTGCAGCGGCTCAGAGCATCTTTTCAGCCACGCGCTTGAGATGATCAGGCCCAACTGCGCCTTGCACGGTGAACGTTGCGGAGTCGGGACCGTGATGATGGCCTACCTGCACGGTACTAATTGGAAGCGCATTAGAGAGGTGCTGAGGGAGCTGGGGGCCCCGACGAGTGCTGAAGAGCTTGGTGTGGAGCGGAACGATGTTTTGGATGCCCTGGAGTTGGCTGCATCATTGAGACCTGAGAGGTTTACGATTTTGAACAAGCTGAGCTTGAACAGGGACGCCTATGAGCACCTTGCGAAAGTGACAGGGGTAATATGATATCGCGCACGTTGAATTTTTGCTGTTTTTGCGTTCTTACACATTCATCATGAGGGCGGTTTAACATTCCCTGTTTCGCGTTTTCACTCGTTTAACACACCCTACCCCCTCCCCCCTAGGTTTTCAGGGCGAAGAGTCTTATGAACAGGCTTTTCATAGTTACTTAGACAGTCGGCCGAGTGGGCCTGGCCGGTCTCCAAGACTAGCGCTGTTGGTCTGGGTCGTCGCTTTCGCTTCAGTTGTGGGTCTTGCTTCTTCCTCAGGTTTGGGTTCAGCTTTCTTGGGTTCGACCTTGAAGGTTTCAGTGAACTTGACGGCGGTTGTTTCTGGGAAGAATCTTTGTATGTCGTTGGCTGTGCCTCTTTTGGCCACTTGAACGCCTTCGAGGTAGAATGCTTCTTCAGGCATTTCAACGCTGACCGCCTTGGTCTTCAGTGTGAACTCAAACTTGTTTTCTTCCACAGCGGGTATTCTTCTGTGGATGAGGGCGGCGATTTTTTCTTTCTTTGTCTCGAGCTTCTTCTTCAGCGTTACCTCGTAGACCAAGGTTTTTCCTGCCAGTGGAGGGTTAAAATCAAGCAGAACTCGCCCAGCTCCAATGGCTCGAACGGTGGCACTCTTGCCACCGTATTCAATTCGCATTCCAACGCTTGGAGTGATGTCTCTTGCCACTAACTGTTTCAGCGCGACGCGTTTGACTTTCTCTGGGTCTCTTTGTCCGAACGCTTTTTCAGGCGGTATTTCAACAGCAGCGGGTTTGCCAACCTCCATTGTTGTTAGGCTGTCATCCAGTGCTTTCAGGACCCATCCTTCGCCAATGACCACAAGTTTGGACTCGTAGATGTCGCCTTCTTTGTACAGATGCTCCTTTTTAGCTGTCTCTTCAATCGTTGTGTCGAAGATCTCCCCTGTCTCCTTCACCTTTGCAACATAGTCCATTAGTATGAAGTCACTCTTCTGCAAACTCATCGTGCATCATCCTTTCCAAAGCATTGGCAAACTAGGTTTTAAACCGCAATAAAGCTTTCGCCCTTAGAACTCTCGTTCTGGATCAGCTGATGGGCAATTCAGACCTGCTTTCTTTCTTGTTCTGGGTGACGTACGGTCTGATGTCTGCGACGACCAGACTGAGGCATCGGGGAGCCCGAGGCGGCGCGCCAAACATGCCAGAATTTGATAGAAGGAATGAGCAAGGCTGTTTTGGAGTTCTACACTTCATTAAGAAGGTTTATTAAGTCTTAATATACCTTAATGCTTGTTTGCTCCAGCAGGTGAATCCAAGACGAAGAAAACCAGCCTTGCCCGAAAAGAATCATCTTCTCTTTTGAGTCAGAAGAACAAGCAAAAGGAGGAGCCCAACTTGGAAGTAACTGTTTTGCTAACAGATTCGCCTCTTGAACTGAGGAAGCGAGAGGCAAGTAAGCCGCTCTATCTCACTCGATACGAGTAGAAAACGTTTGTGAAACAGGCTGAAGACGTGGGCTTCAGGTAAATTCTCAGTTATTTTTTCCAACTGCCTGACCTGAAATTCGTTGCGTCTGATTCACTTTCTCTGAAGACGTTTACGATCGGCCTTTTCCTTCTTCAGTTGCATGATAACAAGAATTAAATAGTATCTTCTAGTAGTGCTTACTTCTTTAACTTAGAATGTAATCGAGGTGATAACAAATGGTCAGTGAGGGAAAAGGTCGCCTTTTCAGAAGGAAAGACGGAAAGTACCTGCTATACATACCGGTGGACTTGGCTGAGGACAGTATGTTTCCATTCAAAGAGTACAAGAAGACTAAGAGGGGAACTGACGCCATTCCTGTTAGAGTTGCTTTCAAGCAGGGAGAGAAGAGGCTGCTAATAGAAAGATGGAATGAACCCGTTGAAGAGTAGAAGCAAGCAAGCATATCACCTTGCGCAGATGCCACGACCAAACCTAAAAAGGCTTGCCAGTTTGGCAACAACCGTGGCTCTCACAAACTCTAGCTTCTTTCCTTTTCCTCAGTTAGTCCTTCAGGGATTTCATTGGCTGTTCTGATGGTGATTTTCCTGCTCTTTAGTTTCGTTGATTTTTCGATCTGACTCAGGTGCCAGGACCTTTGTCTGTCGTAGTTTATGACCAGAATGAACCCTGCCACCAGTATGGAAAAACCAGAAAGAGTCAGGATCAGTCCCAGGGTAGCGGATTGATTTAGGGGTTGTTGAAGCATGAGTGGAAAAAGATTCAGCTGCCCTACAGCCATAATCGTGACGATGAGGCCCCCTATCAGCAAGTTCATGCCAAGGGTCATCATCAAGAAAGCTAGGATTTCGCTGTGGGCGTTCTGCTCCGCCTTTCTGTACAGAAAGTCTTCATAGGACAATTGTTATCACTCAACGCTCTGGAACTCGCGTAGAACAGTGTTGGGCAAAAATAGTAAGGTTTGTGATTTTCTGATAAGGATTTAAAATACAATTTGCACCGTTGAGATCATTGCCTGCAAATTGGAACGCGTTTGGCAGACAAGTCCTGCGAGATGTCGAGTTACAATGCTTCGGCAACCAGGTTGAGATGTGTCAGAGGGGTCATCGGCGCTGATGTTGAGAGATTTCCATAAAACGCGAGATTGTTCCACCCGGCCTTCGTGAGAAGCGATGACAGTTCACTCGGGCTGTACACGTGATTTTCGATGTCGGCTCTGTCGATGAACTCTAGGTTCTTGCCACGTTTTCGGTAGAAGGTCCAAGACGTGTTGGCACGTGCTTTTATCTGATCGCACTTTCTCTCTTCCAACATTACCATGTTGTCTATTTCTGAGTGAGAGGTAGGAGAGAACTTGATTGACAGATATTCCGTGTGCACGGTTTCTGTAATGAATAGGATTGTGCCTTTTCTTGAAAGCCCCCGAGCTTGACTGAAAATGTTGATGTCAGCGTGTTCCGAATAGTATCCGATGGATGTCCAAGCGCTTATGACCACATCGAAAGGTTTCTGGACTCTGCCCAAGACCTGCCTCAGTTTTCTCACATCACCTTCCGCAAAGGTGACAAGGTGGGAGACACCATTTTCTTCAGCTTTTCTTTTGGCGTCTTCCAAAAATGCTTTCGCGATATATACTCCGACTGATTTGAACCCTTTCTTGGCCATGCAAATCGAAACCCGACCGTTCCCACAACATAGATCTAGCAATTTCCCCGAAAAGATTAGCGCGCGCGATTGAGGAAAACAACACATGCGACTAATAACGTCACTCCTAAGAAGAAAGTCGAGCATTTGCTTTCTTTTGCATCGAACATTTTCCCTCAAACCTCAAGAGTGAAGCGACCGGTTCTTAGCAGTATATTGAACGCGGCTGTTTCCACCCATAAATCAAAGCTCATAAGTTGTTCTTCCGTTCCCTTGCTATCCCTGTGTCATTCTCATTCCACGTATTATCAAATTCCTCCACAGTCTTCGAATCCTCTGCCACCTTATTAGACGTTAAACACGACCTCTTAGGAAGGTCATGAGGGTGTCGTTTTAATCGCACTCGATTGTGACAGTAAGGGCACATTTCACGACTTGAACTGTCAAATGCCAAAGCTGTTCTCGCGATCCAGCGCTCGCAATGGCCACAGTATGCACTGTGTTCATATTTCCTGTTCATCGTGATCACTCGCTTAGCACTTATGTTGGTGGCGGTCGCGCTCCTAGCGTCAGCGACAAAGTTAGATTCTCGTCGTTTCTTACCACCACTATACTGATCGTTTGGCCTGGTGAAGTGCACTCTTCCAAGTAAGTTGAGAGATCGTCCGTGTTCGTGATTCTTGTGTCGTTGATTGCTATCACGATGTCTCCTCCTATTGTCACCAACGTTCCAGAAGCAGGGTCCAGGAATCGGGTTGCGCCGCCTCGCAGACTAGCGTTGTCCGCTGGTCCTCCGCTCGTGACTTGGGTGATTAGCACACCGTAGGTTACGTTTGTGCTCATCGCTTGTGCAATCGCATAGTCCATGCTTGTTCCGGATGTTCCTAACCAAGGGTGACTGTTATATGAACCGGTTGTGGTCAAAGATTCTGTTTCTCGCAGTATCATGCTCGAAGGGATTGCTAGCCCCAACCCTTGAGCAGCTACTCCTTGGGAAGTGACTGCAACATAAGAGGTTATGCCGACGACTTCACCTTCGTAGTTCAGAAGTGGTCCTCCAGAGTTACCCGGGTTTATGGGCGTCGTCGTCTGTATGCAATCAGCTATATCATAGCTGGACCAGGACACCGAGACTGTCCTGCCCAGGGCGCTGACTATTCCCGAAGTCATTGATCCGGTGTATCCCAGGGGATTGCCGACGGCGAACACGGGGTCGCCAACCTTTAAGGTTAATGAACTCGTGATTCCAAGGGGCTTGTACTCGTACTGTGGCGCGTTTGCTGAAAGCACCGCAAGATCCGCGTAAGGATCTGTACCGGTCACGTTAGCTGTGTAAGTGTCTCCGTCAGTGAACGTTACGGTAACGTTGATTGCGCTTTGGACAACGTGGTAGTTTGTGATGATGACAAATTGCCCAGTCAAGTTGGAGACAAAACCTGAGCCCTCAACCCCTGAGTAGTAGGGATAACCGAAAAAGTCGTATTCTACTAATATTCCTTGAACCATGACGACAGAGTCTTTGACCTGCTTGTACAATTGAGACAGCGAAACATTGTCTCCTAGAAGATAAGTGTTGTTCTGGTAGGTGTCGTTGTCGGAGGATGAGCCTTGTGTCGACTGGAGGACTGTAACCTGTTTTTCAAGAGTTGACACTTCGCTTTGGAGACTGCTGATTTGACTTGAAGTGGTCAAGCTGCTCATGCCATAGCCGAATATTCCTCCTATCAACAAACTTATGATGACTGTCGCGATCAAAACCGCGGATAAATGCGGGGCTTTTGGTTTTTCAGGCAATTCCAATTACAATCCTCCTTAATCATCATAGTCTTTTTCTGCAATTGGGACATCTTTCGTCTTCGGGCTGAATCTTGCTTCCACAGTGTGGACACATGAGCTTCTTCCTTACTAGATGAAGCCCCTGCTTTTCCTTTGTGATTCTTCCATCCTGTAGAAGGAGCATTCTCTCAGTGTGTGACGCTAGTTGACTATCGTGTGTTACCATTATGATCGTGGTTCCTCGATTAATGTTCAGGTTTGCGAGTAATCTAACAATTTCATACTTGTTTTTTGTGTCCAGATTTCCAGTGGGTTCATCAGCCAGAATTATGGCTGGATCATTTGCCAGAGCACGTGCTATCGCCACCCTTTGCTGCTCGCCAGCGCTCAACCGCTGTGGCCTGTGTTCTTCTCTTCCTCCCAGCCCTACTAGTTCCAGTAATTTGCGAGCTTTTTCTCTTCTTTCGGTTTTGGATTTTCTAGTGCATTCCATGGGTAGTTCCACGTTTTCGGCAGCGTTTAGGTATGGCAGAAGGTTGAAAGTCTGGAAGATAAACCCAATTTTGTTCCTTCTAATGTTGCAGAGTTGTTTATCGGGCAGTTTTGCGACATCGACTTGGTCCAGGACCATTTTTCCACTAGTTGGTTTGTCAAGACAGCCTAAAACATTTAGCAGTGTTGTCTTGCCTGAACCAGAAGGCCCCATGATCGCAACAAACTCACCTTTGTTCACTTGAAGGTTCACGCCGGAAAGGGCGGGGATCTTGCGCTTGTTCAGGGTGTAGGTTTTCGACAGGCCTTCTGCTTTAAGAATGACTTCACTCATACCTCATCGCCTCTGCAGGTCTTGTTCTTGACGCTCTCCAAGCCGGATACAGACTGCCTAGGGCTCCTAGCAACACAGCCGCCCCGATCGCGATCATCATTGTCTGAAGAGAAGGCGTCACCGTGACGGTCGATGCGCCCAATACTCCAAAGCTACCAAAGTTACCGGCGTTCGAAGTTCCTGGAGTGAACTGAGAGTTGCCGCGTGAACCGAACGCGGAGCTTATTTGGGGAAGCAGAATCCCGGACAGAAGAGGGGCTCCAACGGTTCCTATCGCTATGCCCACGACGCCGGCTACGAGACTCAGCAGCATTCCTTCGAGCATAAACTGGCTCATCACGTTCCAGTTGCTGAAGCCTATCGCCTTGAGCGTACCGATCTCCTTGGTCCTCTCACGCACAGTATACAACATGACGAACAGGACTATCAGGCAAGTTGCCACGACTGCAATCATGATCTCTTGGGTTGCGACCGTCTCCGTCTGGCTGAGGGTTGCCTGAGCATTCGTCAACGTCTGGGTGTACATGGTCTGCATGTTGTCGAGCTGGCTCAGGCGGTCCTTGTACGTCGTGACCTGAAGACTTGTGTACGCTACTCCAATCGCCTCGGCTATACTATCCACATCGGAAACATCCTCCGCGTACACGTCGAGCCTAGTCAAGTTCCCTGTAAGGCCCGTTGCCGTCTGTGCATCAGTGATGTTCATGTACGCACTTCTTGTTCCCATGCTTCCCTGACCCGACGCGTCATAGACCCCGACCACCGTAAAGGACTTGCCGTAGATTTCCACCTTGCCACCCACTACTACTCCAAAATAGGCCGTGAGGTTCGAGCTCAAAAGAACGACCCCGCTGTCCCCCTCGCGCAGGTTCCTCCCCGCCGTTATGTTCGTTGGCAAAATGGAATAGTCGTCGATGAAAGAGGAATTCAGGGTAACACCCGTAATCGTATAGACAGGCCTAGAAATCGTGAAGCTTCTTCCCTCAGGTCCGCTTATGGTTTCCGAAGTCGTCTCATTGGACGACGCCGTGAGGAATTCCACAACGTCCTTGACACCGCTAATAGTACGAATTCCATTGGCAACGGACTCCTCCACATAGGTTTGCTGTTGCTGCGACCCTCCGAACGGAAATCCGGATGATCCACCGGGGAACATGCCTTGTCCAGAAGTCTGACATTCTATCAGCGTAGCCGTCTTGTTGATTTGTTCTTGCATAGTGGTCATTGTACTGTTGAAACTCGTGGTCATGGATTGCGCGGCGTCCTGATTCGCCCTAATGCCCGCAGGAATCGAAACCATGATTGCCAAAGAAAAGCCCAAGGCAACGATCACCAATAACGCTCTCATTTTCCTTCTCGACAAGTTCCTAACTGCTCTAGTCAAGGCACCCATATGGTTCACTACCACAAAAACGCCGTGTCTGATCCAAAAAAGAGGGATGGCAAACAGTCAATTTTGGCATCGTTCCACCTAGACGGGGATTAAGGTGTTGAGACTGTTTCACTGCTGCCATCTCCTCGCTTTGGTCGCAATGTCTCTTCAAGCACAGCAGATTATTAAACCGTTTTTCAGAATTATACCCAAATCCGCCCCTAATTCGAATGTGCGCTGTTGTCGGCCATCACAGGCAGAACCTGAAGGACGTAGTCGTTATCGAATTTCTTTATACCGTTGGATTTGGTGGCTTTAGAATTCAGGTGTTGCTTCCATACTGGCCTCGTTTAAACTAACAGCAACATTGTTGAAATCACACATTTGTTAGAATCCTAACTCACCCTATGATGCTTATTTGGCACGAGTAGCTTGTGTAATGGGGCAACGATGCCAAGCTGCATGATTTGCACAGAGCCATAAACCACGATTCAAGATAATAACTCCTGCCAAACGATAGCATTCAGTACATGAATCTGAGGCATCATCCTTTCATCAAGAAAGTGACTCGCCTTTTTGCGCCGTCTTTCATTCAGTCCTCCGAGTTCTCCATTCCATACAGTTTAAGGACGGATGGAAAATCCTTGGCGGAATGCAGAAAAATCATGACTCTGAGCACATGAGCTGCGTCTTGCCCAGCCCTTGCAACTTCCTTGCTAACCTTCCGGATAAAGCGTTTCTCAGCATCAACTGTGCTTTTGAATTTCATAATCACGGATTCCATCTTAATCAACACCTTTTCCTCCGGCGCCTGTCCTCAAGAAAGTCGAATGAAATGTTGCGACTTCCGTCATTGTCGCCACCAACAACGAGGCTAATATCCCACTTTTGTCCAATGTAGCCATCTCCCTTCCTGGTTCTCCTGTCTGTTCTTCTTCGGTTCTCGCTAAGGTCCAGAGAGGCTGAAAGGAGAAAGGAGAGAGGGAAAAATGATATCCAGCTTTTCTGGACCTTCACGAGTCCTTCTCGAAGAATAGGTTTTGCAGACTTGTTCTCAACCTCCAAACTGGTCATGGTCTGCGAATTATTAAGGCGTTTTTCAGAATTTTACCCAATTCCAGCCCTAATCTGACCTTAAGCTCCCCAAGATCTGACGACAAGAACTTAGGGACATATTTATTACCTTAGTTCAAATAGGTTTAGCGAAAAACTCCTTGATCTGTGCGGAGCGGTGTGGATGTCTGCTAGTGCGCGCCCGTTCAAGTATTTACTCGGATGGCTAATCGCAGGCACCAGAGGCGGGGTGACCCGCGCCAGAATAATCCAGACCTTGAATGAGACTCCGCAAAATGCAAATCAGTTGGCAAACAAGCTTGGAATGGATTATAGGACAATAAGGCATCATCTCGAAGTGCTTCAGAAAAACAGAATAATCACATCTGCCGGAGAGGGGTATGGCATCACATATTTCTTGTCTCCAGCGATGGAGGAGAATTACGCTTTGTTCGAGGAGATTCTGAAGAAAATCTGGAAAAAGTAGAAAAGGGGGCAAAACAAATGAAGAATCGGATGAATAAAAACGTTAGAAATGGGTTAATACTGACAACGTTGATAGTGGTAGTGGTAGCTATATGGGCAGCACTATGGGCTACATCCGTCTCCTGGTTTCCGCGTTATCCTTTTGAACCTCGCCCACAGCTTCCTCCTGGCAACATTCGTGGCGACATAGAGCTTTTCTATACAGTGGAAACAGTAGTTTCCGCGGTCAATGTGACGCTTTCAATCATCCTATTGCTCATGTACATTAGCATATACAGCAAGACGCGGTCGGAGTTCACAATAGGGCTAATGATATTTTCAGCAGTCCTTCTTCTACATGCCTTTGTCTCTTTTCCTTTGCTGCGGCGGGCTTTTGGTTTCTATCCTTTTGGTCTCGGCCCGTTTGCCATGTTGCCAGACTTGTTCACATGCCTTGCGCTAGGAGTTCTGCTATACCTCACCTTCAAATACTAAGGATGCCATCTACAAAATCACGTAATAGCCCGCGCAGAACTAAAGTAACCAAAGACAGGCTGCCTTTTTACAAGGAAATGTCTACGGAGGAATCGCCTTCGTCGCGCACCTTTAATAGTTCTTCTCTGTATGCTCCAGCATTGAATCGCTTGGTGATTTGCGCTCTTGGCCTTCGACCCTTCGGCTTGGAACCATTTGATTTTTTCCCCGCCTATTTACGTTCTTAGTAATGGCTGTGTCACTATATCTCAGCGTCAATTACTGGAAAGCGAGGTTGAACTCTCTTGCCTGGAAATAGTGCGCGCATGCTTGTTCCTAAATTCCGTTCAAGAGGCAGGCATGGCGTTTTCAGATGGTCAAAGGTTACTGTCACGGTTCGAGCGGGTGTTTGCGTCCTCACACCCTCCCCCCGGGTTCACTATATGACCCAAATATGGTTGAAGAGCAAGATGAGCAGCACAAGCCACTTCCCAAAAGAATTCAGAAACACGCTAGCGCGCCAGTCCGCGATCATGCATTGGGAGTCTGTCGGATTCGATATTTTGACTCACATTATCATTGAGCCTATCAAGTCAAAAATGTTGGACCACATGCCATATTGTTGTTTCGTCATGTTTCTTGTGAGCAGAAGCGTAAAAATGAGACCTGTTACCAAGCTGAGTATCTGAGCTGCAAATATGGTGAAACCAGAGTACTGGACTCTTATTCCGCTTTGGACAACTGATGTCACTTTCAAGGTTCACTAATCACGAAGGGCCTTCGGGTTTGAAAACCTTCGCTCCTTTACGAGCACGCTGCATGAAAAGGGGAATAAGTTTCTCTGCCAAAAAGAAAGCGCACGTGCCATATATGACGCCGCCGATCACGTCTATTACATAATGCTCGCCAAGATAGACTGCACTGAACCAAACCCCAATTGGAAACAAGAGTATCGGTAAGGCTTTTGTCTTCTTGATTTTGAATGCGTAAAGTGAAATCAGCCAAGGATACATTGCGTGAAGACTCGGAAACGCCGCAAATGGGTTAGCTTGAACGAAATCGAAGAGGGTGCGATAGAATGGGATCCCTAGGTTTTGATCCACTTGCAGCAGGACTCGCGTCGCTCCAACCCCGAACCATGGAGGCGCGACCGGATACAACAGAAATGTTACTAGGGCGCTGTAGGTGCCGATCGCAAGGGCCAGGATGTATTTCCTATAGTTTTCGGGACGATATTTCCACAATAGGAAGCCGAAAACTGTTGGAGCTACAAAATGCAAGGAATAAAAAAAGGCAGCAAGATAGTCCAAAAAGGGAATCCTGTAAAGTTGTTGAAGCAAAAGAGTCGGGATCGAACCGAACACTCGCAACTCAACATTTATAGGCTCGCTAACGTGCACAATCCGTGCAAGGCTGCCAACCATCCCATTCATGGCTTCATAACTTAAGAACAACGACACAAACGGAAACCAGTCTTTTATAAAACGGCGACTCCACTTGTTGTACGCAGCGTAAACGAAGAAACATAACACTATCAACTCAGGCCCTGGAAAAACACTATATGCTAGACAGAAAGCACTTAATACTGACACATAGGCAGCAGGGAACGCAACCCCTAAGATGCGTGAAGAACGATAGTCGGACTTCGCCTCAAGCTTTGATCCAATTTTGTCTACCATAGGTATTCCCTTACCCCGCTGTAGCGCACGGGTTGTAGTGCGTCCTCTACAACTGTGGATTATTTAACGTTTTTCAGAATTGGACCTAATTCTATTTGTAGTCTATCCATCGCCGAGACGACTGATGCTTACAGAGGTCCGTGAAAATCAACCAGTGAGTGCTTATTTGCATGGCGATGGTGGCGTCGGAGATGCATGCGAGGACATGAAGAATTGGTCTTCAGAGATGAGGAGGCGACATTCTACTATTATCGACCCGAATGGAGCAAGCTTTAAGGATGAAAGACTCGGTATTTTTCTGATGGAAACAGGCATCCTGTGAGAGACTTGAGGGTTGATGACGCCGAGAGTCGCCATAGAAGCGCATGATCTAACCAAGATATTCAAGTCGAAGGTTAGAAGTCTGGAGCCTCGAAGTTCCATCTTTGAGCGCAAAGAGCCTAAGACTGTGACAGCGGTTGACCACCTCAACTTGGAAATCAAAAGAGGTGAATTATTTGGTCTGCTGGGGCCTAATGGGGCCGGAAAAACGACCTTGGTGAAGATTCTGTGCACTTTGCTCCCTCCAGATGAAGGAACCGCCTATGTGAACGGCTTCGACGTAATACATGACCAAATGAATGTTAAGAGGTCGATAGGCGCCCTCTTCAGCGTGGGTGAAAGAGGCGTCTTCTGGAGGCTCAACGGCTACAGAAACCTTGAATTCTTCTCGGCCATATACAACGTTCCAAGGCGTAGAAGGCATGAAAGAATCATGGAGGTTTTGGAACTCGTAGGCTTGAAGGATAAGGCCTTTGAACTCTACCAAAAGTATTCAGGTGGGATGAAAAGAAAGTTAGCCTTGGCGAGGGCGCTGCTTCCGGATCCACCTATATTGCTTCTGGATGAGCCGACGACAGGCTTGGACGTTATATCTTCTAGGTCGCTGAGGGAGTTTATAAGAAACAACCTCAGCAGAAAGGCCTGTAAGACAGTGCTCTATACCACGCATTATGTTGAAGAAGCGTCTCAAATCTGCGACCGGATAGGCATACTGAACGGGGGAAAACTCATCAGCTGCGATACTCCCGAAGGCATCAAGGGCATAATGAAGAAGGGCGAAGTAGTAGACATAAGGGTGACAGCCATCACAGATGCCCAGATAGAAGCCATAAGAGCCATGGATGGCGTGGTCGACATGGCCAGTGAGGTGGAAGACCCTGTGCTTGGCCAACGCCGTTTGCGCCTCCACCTCGAAAGTATCGACTCGCTACCGATGGTTCTTAACTTTTTCTTCAAGGAAAAAATCAGACTAGTTGATTTTAGACGTGAAGAACCAACGTTGGAGGATGCCTTCATAAGGTTAACCGGAACAGGCTTGAGAGAATGATGCTTCAAGAAGCCGAAAAAATCTATTACTTCATGAAGAGAGACATGATAAGCTTCTCCACGTACAAGACAAACATGGCTCTCATGGTCTTAAGCGCCCTGTTCGGCGCGTTATCATACGCATACTTAGGCAGCAACGCGTACATGCAGAGTGTCCTTGAAACGTATCATATGTCCTTAACTGCATACTTGCTGATCGGCATGGCCTTCAACACGTACATAGGCCAGAGCCTAACCCTCGTTCAAAGAACCATTAACCCCTGGTCGCTTGAAGAAGTCTTGGTTTCGCCGACAGGCTTAGGCACCTTCATCGTCGGCAGCTCTGCTTGGGGATTCATATGGAGCACGGTCGTCGTAGCCATATACCTGGCCGTGGGCTCCTTAGCCTTTGGAGTTGTGCTCAGCGTTAACCTGGCCGGAACAGCGCTTGTCTTAGCGTTGGGGATCGGTACACTCACAGGCTTCAGCATTATAGGCGCGGGCATACTGATACTAATAAAACAAGGGGACCCAATAACTTGGTTAATAGGCATGTTAACTACCGTTTTTGGTAATGTCCTTTTTCCCCCTCAGGTAATGCCTTATCAGCTTCAGATAATCTCCTACTTTGTTCCACAATACTACTTCTTCACTTGCATCAGGCTTATGATGATGGGCTGGTCTATTCAAATGGTTCTGCCAGAAATCTTAACATTAACCCTCATGTGTGCCATACTGTTGCCGTTAGGTTATTTCATCTATTCATGGTGCCTAAGAACTGCCAGAAAAAATGGAACATTATCATGGTTCTAAGCCTTTTCTGCAGATCTGATCAATGCCACTTCATGGCATAGTGGCTTGCGCTCAGAGAAATCCGTGAAAATGACGCAAAAAAGTAGGAATTTGCATCCTGGAAATGGTAGCCCGGGAGAGATTCGAACTCTCGTCGGCGGGTCCAAAGCCCGCTATGCTTGTCCACTACAATCGGCGGAAAGGTGTTCTTCCCTCCACCGGGCTTCTCCGGGCCACTCAGATAGACATTTTAACCTCCTAATAAGTCTCCCATTAACTTTTTCGCAGGATTTGTCAACCATAGCGGTGAAGATGGCCGAAGACCGTAGTAGGTCATGATCAACAGATGAAACTGACATCGACCCTTTGACCTGCACGTTGTTGCGTCTAGCGCGCTAGCGTCTTCCTGAATTCCCCTTTTCAGGCGTGACGAGTTGGTTCATGTCCTACAAACAATACTTCTCGCATCAATAGTCACACAGTCATCCACGAACCAAGCAAACCTATAACAAAAACAGCTCGCGAACGAATTTAGGACCAAGCTTACGCGTGAATAGCTTTCTACATAGCGTTGCTGGCGTCACTCATTTATGAAAGGTTAAGCGGGCGAAAGAGCCAAAATTGCATTGGAAGTGAATGATACCTAGACTGGTCATCGGGCAGGTTTGGGTCTGTATCTGTTTCTTTCGGAGAAGAAGTCAATCACTCTGGATTTTGTCAAGAACCTTGCATAGTGTTTTGCTTGGGCGGGAATGACGTATTCATCGCCTTTCTCGCAGATTCTGGGCTTGCCTTCGATGATCAATTCCATTTTTCCTTCTATCATGATTCCCCATTGAGAATAGTCGTGACTGTGCTCTGGCACTTTTGCAGAGGATTCCATTTCGAAGAAGACCAGCTGCTGCTTCTCCCCCTGCAGGATCCATGCTCTGACTCCTTTGAGTTGAAGGTCTGCTTCTGGTAGACACCTTATGACCTCAGGAAAACCTCGCCCACGCCTACCCTTAGCCTCGTCCAAACGTTCCACCGCAAGCAGAACAAACACAGGAAAGAAGTATTAATGTTTGCGCCCCTGAGGGCCATCTAGATCGTGAGATTCTATCTTCTAGAATGTGGTACTCGCTGCATTGGGCGCGCGCTTTTGCTTCTGGCATTACCTGGTTTATGGGCGGTAACGTGCCCTATGACGGTGGCAGCTTCATGTGGATCGCAAAACCTAACTCTAAGACACTAGAAAAAGGGAATTTGGGAACACGCTAGCGCGCTAGATGCAATAACACAAAAAGTACTGATAGAAGCTCCATTCATTCTTTTAAATCAATAGCCTCTGTAGAGATTCGAGATCTGTGAACAGAATATTCTTGAGAAGACCACAAAGCTTATATATTAAAACATGTCATGTGGATTGCTACGCGGAACCGAACGTTCTGTTTTATGAACAATGATGAAGAATCACGACGGTTTTACGGAAAAATGTTCGAGGCGAAATGGATTGAGTAAGAAAGAAGGCGCAATTCGCCAACGCCTAATCGACAAGTGCCCGGAATGCGGTAGCTCAAACCTTGTCCATGATTATGACACTGGTGAAACAGTATGTGGTGATTGTGGACTCGTCTTGTACGAGCAGATGATGGACAAGGGACCAGAATGGCGTGCCTTCACTCAGGAAGAGAAGGCATCCAGAAGCCGCGTTGGAGTGCCAACGTCCTATTCCGTTCATGATAAGGGCTTGTCAACGGCCATAAGCCAGGTTGACCGAGACGCCTTTGGGAGAAAGCTTCCGCTTTCAACCCGCCTGCAGATGTGGCGTCTCAGAAAATGGCAGATAAGGTCAAGAGTACACTCTTCGATCGACAGAAACCTGGCCCAAGCAATGGCAGAACTTGACCGACTGTCAGACAAGGTGTACATTCCACCGCCGATAAAAGAGAAGGCAGCGGTGACCTACCGTAAGGCCCTTGACAAAGGCTTGGTCCGTGGCAGGTCAATCGCAGCCATCGCTGCAGCCGCGCTTTACGCGGCGTGCCGTGGAAGCGGAACACCAAGAACCCTCCGTGAAATCGCGGAGGCGAGTCTAGTCGACAAGAAAGACGTTGCGCGATGTTACCGGTTGCTGCTGCGCGAGCTTGATGTGCACATGCCAATCGCGGACCCTCTTACGTACGTTTCAAAGATAGCTGAGAGAACTGGAATAACCGGCAAGACCCAGGGAATCGCCATACAGATCCTGCGGGAAGCCAGGAAGAGAAGGGCTGCTGCGGGAAAAGACCCGATGGGGTTAGCAGCTGCGTCACTGTACATTGCATGCTTGAAGAACAACGAAAAGAAGACACAGAAAGACATAGCCGAGGCGGCAGGCGTCACCGAAGTCACGGTAAGAAACCGTTACAAAAGCTTGAAGAAACAGCTAAACTTAGAGGTGCCAGACTAGCCGAGAGCACACGGGCTCGGCTAGCCTTCCTCTTTTTCAAGTTCCATGATCAACAGGCCATGGTATCCGCATTGGTTACAAACGTATTTTTTCGGCGTCAGCCAGTAATCTGTGCTGCTGGACAAGTGGATCTCGGGACTTCCGCATCTCGGGCAGTATATCTTTGACGGCCGTCGACGCTTCATAGTCTTAAATAGTTCACCTATGTCTCGCAGCTTTCCCATATTGCGCCTGCATCCCTGACTGTGCTATTATTGAAGCTCTATGTTCTCCTGTGGATATCCCATGCGTATCAAGAACTGGCGGACCCTTTCTCGATGGTCTCCTTGAAGCATAATCTGACCATTTTTCGCCGTTCCGCCGCATGCACAGAAGCCTTTCAACTCCTTGGCAATTTCAGGCAGGTTGTTGTTTTTCTCGTCTATACCGTCAACTATCGTCGTTGGTTTCCCGAACTTGCGTGTTTCGAGGCGTATACGGATTCGCAGTTGTTCCTTCTCGATTTCACCACAAGCGCATAAGTCCTTCGGCAGCCCGCATGTGGAACAAATTTCAGCCATTTCGCTCAGCTGTACAGTTGTTTTGGGGGTATATAAGACTTTCAAATCATTGCTCTATAAGCTAGCTCTATCCGGCATAACCGTTTTGCCGAATAGAAACTCACCTTCCTTTCAAGAATGCATCATTCTGCAATAGAGCTTTAACGTTTGTTACGAAAGTCTTTAATCAAAAACTCCGGTGAAAGTACGCTCATGAGGGTACTAGTTCTAGGTTCTGGAAACATAGGCTCAACAGCAGCGGAGGACATGGCCAAAAGCATGAGTTCCTCCGAGATCGTTATCGCTGACCAGGACGCAAGGAGAGCAAAGAATGTTGCTGATCGAATCGGCGAAAGCAACGTTTCATGGGTTCATCTGAACGCAGCAAACCGTGGCCAGCTGCTTCGCACACTGAAAGACTGTGACTTGGCCATGGGTTTTCTGCCTGGAAATCTTGGGTATAGTTTGATGAAAGCGTGCATCGAAGCACGAAAGGATCTGGTTGACGTTTCCTACATGGCCGAAAACCCGTTTAGACTTCATCAAGCCGCAACAAGTGCTGGCATAACTATTGTGCCAGACTGCGGATTGGCCCCTGGCATCAGCAATCTCATGGTGGGACACGCCTTTCAAAAGCTAGACAAAACGAAGGCTGTTCACGTAATGGTGGGCGGTCTGCCAGAAAAACCAATCCCGCCTCTGGGCTATATTGTCACTTGGTCTCCTGAAAGCCTAATCGACGAGTACACAAGAAAAGCGATAATAGTCAAGCGAGGCCGCAGGGTTCAGGTTGAAGCTCTGAGTGGGATGGAAAGCATCGAGTTTCCAGAAGTCGGAAAGCTCGAAGCCTTTTTCACCGACGGACTCAGAACGCTCCTGTACACGATGGATGGCGTAGGAGACATGTGGGAGAAAACACTCAGGTATCCTGGGCACGCTGCGAAGATAAAACTACTTGAAGCCATGGGTTTGTTCAAAGAGGAGAAGATTAAGGTTGAAGGCGTAGAGGTTTCGCCTAGAAAGCTCACGGTAAAGCTTCTTGAGCAGACACTGCGGAAGCCTGAGGTTAAAGATTTCGTGGCGCTGAAGGTCGAAGTCTACGGAGTCAAGAATGGCGAGAAAACGGGCTACACCTATCACATGCTGGACAATTGTGACAGAAAGCGCGGGATAACTGCCATGGCCAGAACAACGGCCTATCCAATGTCGATTGTTGCCCAGTTGATACTGAGCAGGGCCATCAAAGAGAAAGGCGTGGTCCCTCCTGAAAGGTTAGGCATGGAAGACCGTGTCTTCAGAATGTTCTGGGATGGTTTAGAAAAGCGAGGAATACGGATTAGCGAAAAGAGGCCGAGTTGCTAGCATACGTGTGTTAACCTGAGGACCATCAAGGAACCAACTTTTTTGGGGCTTCCCGTGGACAAACGGTAAACTTAAAAGCCATCATGGAAAGGATATTTGCTAATTGACGACGAGGAGCATTGTAATGCAAGACCGTCCAGCCATAGTTGCTGCTGGAAGAACAAGATTCGGAGAACACTATGAGAAAGAGCCTGAAAAGCTGATTGAAGAAGCGTGGCTTAAGGCTTCAGCGGAAACAAACATAGAACGTAAAGACTTGGAAGCCTGCTACCTTTCAGACTACTTTCTCCCGATCACCAACAAGCTCGGTCTAGAGGAAGGCTTTCTGTCAGAACTAACCGAGCTCCACACTCCTATGGAAGTGACCCGCTCCTTCAGCTCTGCCCTCTCAAACGCGTGCAATGCCATCCAAGCTGGAAGACATGCCATGGTCTTGGTGGGCGGAATAGAAAAAATGACAGACCGCTGGGACAAGATACGCGATGACCTCATGCTCCTTGAAGACCCGTGGAGCTACTACGCGGGGTGTACGCCGGAAGCAAACCATGAATTGATGCTCAGAGCCTACATTAAAAAATACGGCTTGACAGGAGACAACCTAGAAAATCTCAACACCGCTTTGGCCCAGATCTCAGTAAAAAACCACTTGCACGGGTCAAAAAACGAATACGCACAATACCAAAGAAAGATATCCGTTGAACAAGTGTTGAACGCCAGAAAAGAGGCACACAAACCGTTGGGGCTTTATGACTACGCGCCCATCTCTGACGGTGCAGCCATACTCATCCTAGCCAGCGAAGAGGTTGCGAAGAAGTGTACCGATAAACCAGTCTACATCCTGGGGTCTTCTTCAGCAACAGACTATCTGACCTACCCGGCAAGAGAGGATATGACCCACTTCTTAGTGACCCGAAATTCCATGAAGAACGCTCTCAAAATGGCTGGAAGAGCCCTGTGGGACATCCAAGTTGTTGAACTCTACGATCAATCCACGGTCATGGAAATGGTTTCGCTTGAGGACCTAGGTTTCTGCGAGCCTGGAACCGCTTGGAGGAGCATATTCGAAAGCTGTTTGGACTACAAGGGCTACTACGAGATGGACGGTCACAAGCTTTTCGTGAACATGAACGGCGGATTGAAGGCAGACGGAAACCCTTTAGGAGCGACGGGCGGCGCCCAAACCTTCGAGGTCGTAAAGCAGCTGAGAGGCGAGGCCTGTGAACGCCAAGTCAAAAGCGATGAAGAGCTGAAGTACGGCTGTGTGCTTGAGCTTGAGGGCTTCGGAACCAAGGGCTACGTCTACATTCTAGGGAGAGACTCGAAATGAGCAGTGAACCGATAGAGAGAAGAGTTTCTTACCTTGGAGACAGGCTGAGGGCCAACCGTTGTCTGATATGTGGAAAAGAATACTTTGAGATCCGAGACTACTGCGGAAACTGTGGAAGAAAAAGCTACGGCAAGATGGAGGAAAACGACCTCTTCTACGAAAAGGGCAAACTCGAAGTCTGCACACTCATCAACGAGCCAACAAACAAGTTCTCTAAACTCGGAAACTACATCTACGGCATAGTTTCATTCCACGATGGAAGGATACGCGTCCCAGGGCGCCTCACGGACCGAACGCCGAAGTGTAACGAGAATGTCGATTTTTCAACCCTTGAGGGACGAACCGTCGTCCCGAGGTTTCGGAGACGCTACTCGGTTGACAGAAGCGATGTTGTTCCGACGATCTCTCTGGCGTTCACGTTTGCCGACGAGTATTATCCACACCAAGAATACAAGGTGGCAAAGCCGAGGAAAGAATATGATTCGCCTGGCATTGTCGGCTATGGTGTTTATGTTTCAAAGTTCAGGATAAGGGAAGGAAACATCGAGCGCTCAGTCCCATTCATAGACGAGGACTCCATAACCGCTGCGGTCGAGGCTGGAAAGCTCGCGCTCATTCACGCCAGAGTCGGCAGCAATCATATCGGCAAGATCTACGTAGGCTCGGAGTCGAACCCCTACGCCGTCAAGCCCATAGCGTCAAAGGTTGCGCAGGTATTGAAACTGGGAGAGGAAGATGAGGACGTGCAGGGAGTTGACGCCGTGGACACGGAGTTCGCTTGCAAAGCGGCTACTAGCATGTTCAAGGATGCAGCTTCACTGGTCAATTATCCAAAGTCAAACATCAAATACACCATGGTAACAGGCACCGATAACGCGCAAGCAGCGCCAAGAGACTGCCCCGGTGGGGAACTGGACACATTCGTAGGGTACGGTGCAGCATCATTCATATTCGGAAAGTGCGACGTTATCGCCGAGATTGAAGGATGGTACTCTTGCACCTCAGACACTCCTGACTTCTGGCGGAGGGACGGTGAACAGTATCCGATGCATGGCGGAAGATTCACAGGGGACCCAGCTTACTTCAAGCACATAAGAAAGTCGGCTAAGAAACTGATGGAACGGCTCAACCTGCAGGTTGCTGACGTAAACTATTTTGTCGCCCACCAGCCTAACGTTCAATTTCCAGTGCGGATAGCAAGAGAACTGGGCTTCAAGGAAGAACAGTATCTGCCCATGCTTCAAGTAGCAAAATTCGGCAACACGTATTCGGCCGCTTCGCCAATCGGTCTCGCAGCCGTGCTAGACATCGCCAAGCCAGATGAACGAATCGTCATTGCGAGCTACGGTTCAGGAGCGGGAAGCGACGCTTACTCGCTCATAGCAACAAGCCAGATACTTGAAAAAAGGCAGAACCAGAAGCTCACAGTCAGGTATCAAGCAGAAAACCCCTTCATAGAGTACGTGGACTACACGACATATAGACGATTGAAAGCCGGAATGTAGAAAACCATTAATAAGCCTTCAGCAACTTAAGAGCGGAGCATGAGGCATTGCACGTTCCTAACTTACTCGAAGTCATTTACGCCCCGCACAAAGCAGTCAAAGAAATAGCTGCAAACCCGACGTACTTGGGTCCCCTCCTCATAGTAGTTCTTTTTGTCGCAGCAAACGTGGGGTTCGTCTACATAAGCTCATCAAAAACCTACTTTGAACAGACATTGCCCAACGGTCTGAACCATGACGAATGGACTGAGAGCAAGACGTTCTGGACATCGCCGGCCAACGTCAGTGAGAGCAGTGATGCTATCACCGTAAGCTACCCCGCAAACGTGCGCTCATACTATGGAACCAAGAGCATAGCTTTTTCGATAAACAGCAGTGAGGTCTGGATGGAGTTGAATAACATAGGGCCCATCAACTGCTCCGTTCCAGATGGCTACAGCAAACTTGATTTCAGAGTGAAACAGCTCAGCCCACAGAACAACCCGGTCAACGCCACCATTTACCTCTTCTCAACAAGCCCTTCTAACTACTCTTATTACGATCTGACTCAAAACTTCTCTAGCTCTACCTTTAATGAATGGAACAACCTGACGAATATCCAGCTCGTCTCAGGATGGAATAACAACAGTGCTGGTGCAGACTGGAGCAACATCACTGGTTTCAAGCTGGACCTCAACTGGCCAGCCGTTTCGAACATAACCTTGCTGGTGGATGGTCTGTTTTTCCACGGTCCGTACGAATCTTCCTTGGAAAGCGTAGGCAGCTCTTACGTGTTTAGCGTTGCCTTTTCATACGCTTTGCAGTTTGTTATCACATGGGTTATCCTCGGAGGAGTGCTTTACTTGTTGTCAAAGGCGCTAGGCGCAAAGCTCGTCTGGAAACCGTTGTTAATCGTGATCGGGTGCATCCTTATCACCATGGTTGTCCAAGCGGTTGTGAACGCGGCTGCATGGGGAACCCTGTCTAACATCAACGTTCCTTTTGCGCTGAGCGGTGGCGTCCCTGGCGAAGGTCAAGCTGCTTACAAGGCGATTTCAGATCAGACTATGCTTGTTTCTCTGACCGGAACGGTCATTCAGATAGCAATGTACGTTTGGACCATAGCACTAGCCGGACTTGCGGTTCATCAGCTCGGCGGGTTCGGTTGGACCAAGAGCTTGCTGGCAGCAACAGTGGCTTACTTCGTAACCCTGTTCATTATGAGCTTCTTGTTCGGATAAGAACCGTGAAGCAAGCAACTTTAAAAGAAAAAGAAGCCCCCACTTTTTGTTTCTTGTGGACTAGGATCTTCTGTCAAGCTTCATTAAGCCGCAACAGCAGGGCACTATTATCCGTAATCCAGAGGCGCATCCTCTCACAATGACTCCAGTGTTTTCGCTTGAATGGACAATGGTTCCGATTGTGTTCGCAGTGCTTGTCTGTATAGTCTTCGGTCCTTGCCTGCAAGGAAGACTTCCAAGCTGAACCCTGTGGAAGCGGTGCGTTATGAATAGTTAGCAAAATTTATATGGCTGAAGGGCTTTTCTGCATCTAACCGGCCTTAACCGAGGCTCAAGTGTCAGAGTTTGGCACGATGGGTTTTTGTGGAAGAAGGCTGGTTCCGCGAATAGGACGAAAAGTGAAGATGCCAAGACGGCTACCAGAAAAAACTAAGAATGCACCAAGGAAGCCTCGAAGGTTCGGAAGTCAAAGCAGGTATCGTCCGAGCAGACCGTTCTTGCAGTCGAGGCCAGTGAAGGAGAATCAGGAGATAGAAGTCGTCATCGACGACGTAGGAAGCAGGGGCGACGGAATAGCCAAGATAGAAGGCTACCTCATCTTTGTTCCGCGCAGCAAGATCGGAGAACGGGTCAGGGTCAAGATCAGGTCAGTGGGAGAAAAGTTTGCTCTCGCGGAAAAACTAGCATGAATGGAGTGGACAAGCTTGAAGATCAATGAACTTCACGACGGAATGAAACGCGTTAACGTTCAAGCGCGAGTCACAGAAAAATCAGACCCCCGCGAAGTCGTTTCTCGCTTCAAGGATCAGACATACCGAGTCGCCACGGCCACGGTCGCAGACGAGACAGGCACGGTGAAGCTGACACTTTGGAACGACCAGATCGAGTTAGTTAGCGTCAACGACACTGTAAGAGTGGAAAATGGTTACGTCACTAGCTTCAGAGGCGAGATCCAGCTCAACGTTGGAAAATACGGGACACTGACTGTCGAGTAGTCTCGTGATGGCGCGTTGGTTTTTGTCAGCAATTATGAGAGGTGAGGTGAATGGAGGAAAGAAGAAGATTCGGACCCAGAAGAGGAGGATTCGGAAGACGTGAAAGAGGCGGGTTTATCCCCAAACCAGTTGAGGTTGGCAAAGAATACGAAGTGAATATTGAAGAGCTTAGCAGCCGAGGAGAAGGAATAGCCAGAGTGCAGGGTTTAGTGATATTCGTGCCAAACACTAAGCAGGGTGAGCACGTCAAAATCAAGGTGACAAGGATAAGCAGAAGGTTTGCAGAAGCCGAGGTTGTTGGAAAACCCAAGGTCGAAAGCGAGGAAAAAGAAGACGAATAGGCCAGCTGAGAGGGAAGCAAAGCACTTTCTTGAACGCTGCTAAAATCATCTGCCAAAATCAACTTTTTCGAAGTCACGCTGACATCAACAAACAGATTCTCAATAATGAAAACAGTTGTCTAGATACAGCCTTGGAACAAACGTCGGGGCATGTCCTTCATG